>Ga0308157_10000204_pt1 | contig 239915 bp, 215 predicted proteins | sample PhyBR1_FD_201035 | JGI IMG/M metagenome (GOLD analysis project Ga0308157, IMG submission 201035) | Phyllosphere microbial communities from UC Gill Tract Community Farm, Albany, California, United States - DLSLB.R1 | ecosystem: Host-associated > Plants > Phyllosphere > Unclassified | place... | reverse complement strand
CAGCTCATGGATTGAGAGTGATTAACAAGATTGGAATCGAGGAAGCTATTGAAAGAGCTACTAGAAACGGATTGATTAAAAAGAATTAATAAATCATGGCAAAAAAAGGAAACAGAGTTCAAGTAATCCTTGAATGTACAGAGCACAAAGAAAGTGGTATGCCGGGAATGTCTAGATACATTTCTACTAAAAATAAAAAGAACACTACGGAGAGATTAGAGCTTAAAAAGTATAATCCAGTTCTTAAAAGATCTACCCTTCACAAAGAAATCAAGTAATTTATAAAATATAATTTACCATGGCAAAGAAAGTAGTAGCAACCCTACAAAGCGGTCAGTCAAAAAAAATGACAAAAGTTGTGAAAATGGTTAAGTCATCTAAGTCAGGTGCTTACGTTTTCGAAGAAAAAGTAATGAATGCAGACGAAGTAGACGGTTATTTGAAGAAATAATCTCCACTTTATTTACAATATAAAAAACTACTCATATTTTGGGTAGTTTTTTTGTTATCTTTGTTCACCAGTTTATTAATCAATAAAATATACACAAATATGAAAAAGATTCTTATTCTGGTTTTCACAGAAATTTTTCTATTTTCATTCGGTCAGAAAAAGATGAGCAATGCAGAATATAAAAACTCCGCAGAAGTTTTTACCATCAAAGGACTTTCACAATCAACAAGTATTGACTGTGGAAATTCCCGAATGATTCTTCTGTCTGGACAGGTTCCGCTGGATGCCGCCGGAAATCTGGTAGGAAACAATGTGGAAAAGCAATCGCAGCAGGTTTTTAAAAATATAGAAAGTATCCTGAAAGAATATGGAGCCACAGGAAAAGATATTATAAAACTGGTGATCTATATTACTGATATTTCTAAAACACCGGACTTTAGAAAAATCCGTGACTTATATATCAACCTTGAAAATCCTCCCGTGAGCAGCCTCGTGGAAGTTAGCCGTCTTTTCCGAGATGACGTACTGATAGAAGTGGAAGCTACGGCAGTTATAAAAAACAAATAGAATAAACTATGAGCTGGTTTAAAAATATTTTCAAAAAAGAAGAAAAGGAAACCTTAGATAAAGGTCTGGAAAAATCCAGCCAGGGTTTCTTTGAAAAAATGACGAAAGCCGTAGTCGGCAAAAGCAAAGTAGATGATGAGGTACTGGATAATCTTGAAGAAATACTGATTGCTTCTGACGTAGGCGCTTCCACAACCATTAAAATCATAGAGCGGATCGAAGAGCGTGTGGCCCGTGATAAATATGTAAATGTAAGTGAACTTGACGGTATCCTTCGTGAAGAGATCTCAGGACTTCTTCTTGAAAACCCTCACGCAGGAACAGGAAATATAGACGCCTCAAAAAAACCGTATGTCATCATGGTAGTCGGAGTGAATGGTGTAGGAAAAACCACAACCATTGGAAAATTAGCCCACCAGTTTAAATCGGAGGGTAAAAATGTGGTTCTTGGAGCAGCTGATACCTTCAGGGCAGCAGCAGTAGACCAGTTGGTCATCTGGAGCCAAAGAGTAGGTGTTCCTATCGTAAAACAGGAAATGGGTTCAGATCCGGCTTCTGTAGCTTTTGATACGGTACAGAGCGCTGTTGCACAGAATGCAGACGTAGTGATCATAGATACGGCAGGAAGGCTTCATAACAAGATTAACCTGATGAATGAGCTGTCCAAGATCAAAAGGGTGATGCAGAAAGTGATTCCTGATGCACCTCATGAGATCCTGCTGGTTCTTGACGGTTCTACAGGGCAGAATGCCTTTGAGCAGGCAAAACAGTTTACAGCAGCCACAGAAGTGAATGCTTTAGCAGTAACAAAACTAGACGGAACCGCCAAAGGAGGCGTTGTTATAGGAATATCAGATCAGTTCCAGATTCCGGTGAAATATATCGGTGTAGGTGAAAAGATGCAGGACCTTCAATTGTTTAATGGTACAGAATTTGTAGACTCTTTTTTCAAGAAAAGATGATTTTTATCATATTTATCTTTAAATTAGTATAACAATTTCAAACATTATTAACAATTAAAAATTTAAGACTATGGGAATTTTAACTTGGATCATATTTGGTCTTATCGCAGGTGCAATTGCAAAACTTATTATGCCGGGAACACAAGGCGGCGGTTGGCTGATGACGATCATCTTAGGTATTGTTGGAGCTTTCGTAGGAGGATTTGTAGGCAGTCTTCTTCACTGGGGAACCGTAGACAGTTTCGATTTCAGAAGTATGCTATTAGCCATAGGAGGAGCATTAATTGTTCTTTGGATATATGGTATGGCTACAAGGAAAAGCTGATACTCCAGATAAAAAACAAAATCCCGGATCTGAAATTCAGATCCGGGATTTTTTGTACAATATAATTTAATTTAGTCGAGTTTAATTTGGTAAGGCATTTCCATTTTCACTTCAGACTGCAGCTTTTTATCTGTGATCTGCTGAAGAATTTCATAATTGGATTTCCCTATTTTATTTTTAATGATTCTTGCTGAAATATCATCTTCATTAAGGTCTTTGAAGAATTGCTCAAAAGGAGTCATTCTTTTTGGATATGAACTTGTATGGTAAGATTTTAAGCCCGCTTTCTGTGCGGCAAACTTCACTGCATCATTTAATGTCCCCAGTTCATCTACCAACCCTATCTGCTTGGCACGTACTCCACTCCATACTCTTCCACCTCCGATATTATCAATCTGCTCGAAAGTTTGTTTTCTGTTTTGAGTAACAAAATGTACAAATCTTTTATAAGTACCTTCCACACTTCTGGTGATCATATTTACCCCGTAAGGTGAAACGCCATTTAAAGCTGAATAATACTGGGAATTGGCATTAGTAGCAACAATATCTGATCGTATTCCGTTTTTGTTTGCTATATCCTTATAATAAGGTATCACTCCGAATACTCCGATAGAACCTGTAAGCGTATTCGGTTCTGAGTAGATCTTATCTGCTGCCATCGCAATATAATATCCTCCGGAAGCTGCATAATCCCCAAAAGAAACCACTAAAGGTTTTTTCTTTTTCAGCTGCTGCAGTTCAAATAAAATTTCATCTGAAGCATTCGCACTTCCACCCGGAGAATTGATTCTGAATACTACGGCTTTCACTTTATCATCATTCTGAAGATCTTTGATATATTTTACATACTTTTCAGAATAGATCTCATTGTAACCGTCACCATTATTGATTCCTCCTGAAGCATAGAGTATCGCCACTTTCTCTCCGGATTTGTCCTCGTCAGCATAAGAACTGATATATCCTGCCAATGATACTTTATTAAGCTTTTCCTTTTCTTCAAGTTTCAGCTTGGATTTGATCATCTCATCGTATTCTGTTTTCTGGATCAGCTTGTCGGCAAGTTTATATTTTAATCCCAATTCAGGAATCATCCCGTATAAACTGTCTACAGCAGTTCTGAACTGTGCGGTATCAATTTTTCTTGATACAGCCATTTTCGTTGAAGTATTTTTCCAGATGTCATTCAAAAGAGTACTTAGCTGCTCTTTATTTTCAGGAGAAATATCATTTCTTAAAAACGGTTCTACTGCAGATTTGAATTTCCCGTGACGAATCACTTCTATACCGATACCATATTTATCTGCAAAATCTTTAAAAAATGTTACTTCAGTAGCTAAGCCCTTCAGTTCTATCATTCCAGATGGATTAAGATAATACTGATCGGCAACAGATCCTAAATAATAAGAGGCCTGTGATACAGCATTTCCGTAAGCATATACAAATTTCCCACTCTTCTTAAAATCTTCAATCGCATTCCTGATATCATCAATCTGAGTCATTCCGGCATGCAGATCATCAGCTTCAATACTTATCCCTTTAATGTTATCATCCGTCTTTGCTTTATTGATAGCTTCCAAAACGTCATACAGCATAACGCTCTTGCTCTTATTATTGATATTGAACAGTCCCATTTCTTCTTCTGTAGGGCTGTCAATAATATTGGTTTTTAAATTTATTGTAAGAACAGAATTCTTTTTCACAACGGCAGATTTATCATTTCCCATGGAACTAAACACAAGCATCATAATGAAAAAGATGAAAAATACAGCACATAATAGGACAATAGCCACTATATTTGCCAATACATTTTTAAAGAAACTTCTCATATATTCAATCAATTTTCTAATATGTCGCAGCATAGGGTAGTTTTGTTACTAGGAAGTAACCTGGGAGATCAAAAAAAAAATTTAGAGCTCGCCTTAGAGAAGATCGGGGATGGCGGAAATAAGATATCACAAATAAGCGAATTTTTAATAACCGAACCTGTAGAATTTGTTAGTTCCAATATTTTTTGTAATATTGCATCAGTAATATTCACGCATCTTTCGCCTATTCAATTGCTTGATTTTGTTAAAGGTATTGAAGTGGGGATGGGAAGAATTAATGATTCATCAACATCTGAAAGCTATAGCGATAGAATAATAGATATTGATATCATTACATATAATGATTTGAAATTCAAATCTGAAAGATTGGAAATACCCCATCAAAAACATTTGTTTGAAAGGGAATTTTCTAAAATATTATTGAAAGATTTTATCTAAATAAAACATAAAACATACAGTATGAAATTAGGTTTATTATTATTGGCCGCACTTCCTATCACAGCTTATGCTCAGGACAGTACCACAGTAAACTCATCAACCGAGTATCCTAATACCTTTTCTTCAGGTTCCGCTAACGTACAGCCATTCAACAATAAGTCCAGACGTTTCAACGACTGGTCTATTTCCGTTGGTGGAGGTGCAGCATTTATGGCACATTCCGATCTTAACTCTTTTTATGACAAAAAGGTGAATTGGGGATATAATGCCTATGTAAGTGTTGACAAGCAGATCACGCATGCTTTTGGACTGAGCCTTATCTATCAGAGAGGTGAAACAAAACAAAAAGCAAAGCTAGAAGGTGCAGCGGGAACAGCAGCAGGCGTTGGAACAGCAACTACGAAATTTGATCAGGTTGCTTTGATGGGAGACGTTAACTTTTCTAATTTATTGAGAAGAGTTGATAATCATTCTCCTTACAGATGGGCTTTACACGGATATGCAGGAATTGGATTCCAAGGGTACAATACTTCTCTGCATGACGGAAATGAGTACAGATGGAGTGACAGCCCTAAAAGAGTACCTTTATTTATCAAACAGGATTTAGATATTAACTCTCTATTCTACCAGTTCGGGGTAGGAATGAAGTACAATGTTTCCAGACTTATTGACATCGAAGCCAGAACAATGTATATCATAAGCGGCGATGATGAATTTGACGGAGGCGGATGGGCCGATCCAAACGACTACGACCCTGCTACTCCAGGTTCAAAGTACAACATGATCAGCGATTCAAGATCTGATAATGCATGGACTGTGACGTTAGGAGTTTCTTTCAAATTAGGAAAACAATTATCTCACCTGGCATGGCATGACCCGCTTCAGGAAGCATACTACAGAACCAGCGTTTTAGAAAACGCATCTCAGGATCTGGTTGTATGTGAAAAAGGCGACGCAGATAATGACGGCGTATGTGATGACTGGGACAGACAGCTAGATACTCCTGCAGGAGCAAGAGTGGATGGTGCCGGTGTAGCTCTGGATATGGATCTTGACGGTGTTATAGATCTATATGACAAGTGTGTAACGGTTCCCGGGCCTGTTGAAAACAACGGTTGTCCTACCAAATAATAAATAGCTTTAAACTGTTTATTACAAATAACAAATCATTTAATTAACTAAAATAAAAAAATACACTATGAAATTAAGTTTAGCAATTGTTGCATTAGCAATGGCAATTCCTACCGCCAGCTACGCACAAGACTCAACAGCAGTTTCAACTGGAGAATATCCAAACACATTTTCTTCTGGTTCTGCCAACGTTTCTCCGTTTACTAATCAGTCTAAAAGATTTAACGATTGGTCTATTTCAGCAGGTGCTGGTGTACCATTGATCCAATCAGCTGATTTAACTTCTATCAAAAACGGTAACGGAAAGAACCTTTTTGGATACTCAGCCTATGTAAGTATTGATAAAGCGATCACACATGCGTTCGGTTTAAAATTACAATATGACAGAGGTGAAACTAGACAAGGATGGTTTAATACCAAAGATGCTGCTCCTGATGCTACTGCCGTAGGTGCAAGAACTCAGTATGATGCGATCTCATTATTAGGAGATATCAATTTCTCTAATCTATTAAGAAGAGTTGACAACCATTCTCCTTACAGATGGGCACTTCATGGGTATGCAGGTGTGGGTACTATTGCTTACAGAGCATACCAGAAAGACATTAAAGGACAGAGACTGGCTACTGAAGTTAAGCCATTCAAGTTAGGATCAATGTTTATGCAGGCTGGTGCCGGTTTAAAATATAAGATCAACAGAAGATTAGATCTTGAAGGTAGACTAATGTATGTAGTAACCGGTGACGATGAATTCGACGGTGGAGGTGACAAATACAGTGCGATCAACAAACGTGAAGAGCAGGTATCTGATAACTTCTTCAATGCTACTTTAGGTATTACATTGAAATTAGGAAAACACGAATCTCACCTAATGTGGCATGACCCGCTTCAGGAAATCTATTACAAACTTGATGTTTTGGCTAACAAAAACCAGGATATTGAAGTATGTAAAAAAGGTGATGCTGATAACGATGGAGTTTGTGACGATTGGGACAGACAGCTTGATACTCCTGCTGGTGCAAGAGTGGATGGTGCTGGTGTTGCTCTTGATACTGACCTTGATGGTGTAATCGACCTTTACGACAAGTGTGTAACTGTTCCTGGACCTGTTGAAAACAACGGATGTCCTACAACAACTACAGGACCTGTAGTAGAAACAGAAACTAAACTTGAAGGAATTGAGTTTGATTTAAATTCTGACAGAATTTTACCTTCAAACACTCCGATCTTGAATAACGCTGTTAACTATATTAATTCTTCAACAGGTTCTTATAGCGTAATTGGTGCTACTGATACAAGAGGTACTGATGCTTATAACCAGAAACTTTCTGAAAGAAGAGCAAATAATGTTAAGAGCTACCTGATCAAAAACGGAGTTCAGACTGGAAAAATCAATGCAATAGGAAAAGGTGAAAAAGACCTTAAATATCCTGAATGTGAACCAGCTACTAAGTGCCCTGAATGGAAAAACAGAGCCAACAGAAGAGTATACTTCGAAGCTAAATAATAAACTTTTCAGTAAATATATCAAAGCCGTGCCCAGCACGGCTTTTTTTGTTGTAATACTTTTATTACTTTTACCCTATGATTTCTCAACAGGATTTTCAGAAATTAAAATATGATACCCTAAAATATTTTTGGGGCTATGATCATTTCAGAGATTCTCAGGAAGAAATCATTAATGCTGTTATCAATGAAAATGACAGCCTTGTCCTGTTGCCAACCGGTGCCGGAAAATCACTCTGTTACCAGCTTCCTGCCTTACTGAAGGAAGGAACCTGTCTCGTAATCTCACCTCTTCTTGCTTTAATGAAAGATCAGGTAAGCCAGCTTAAACACCGGGGGATAGAAGCAGAATATCTCTCTTCCGAACTGGATGAATATGATGCTGAATCCATCTATGACCGTTGCAAAGATGGTCTTACCAAGCTCCTCTATGTATCGCCGGAAAGATTAACCAACAGCCAGTTTTTACAGAATATTGAAGAAATTCAACTCTCCTTTATTGCCGTAGATGAGGCGCATTGTATTTCAGAATGGGGACAGGATTTCAGACCAAGTTATCAGAACATCAAAGAATTCCGGAAAAACCATCCAAAGATTCCATGTTTAGCCTTAACGGCAACGGCGACTCCCAAAGTGCTGGAAGAGATTAAAAATAAACTGGAGCTGAAAAAACCTACCGTCTTCCAAAAAAGTTTTAAGAGAGAAAATATCAGGATGTTTATGGACGACGTTTCCGATAAATTCCAACGTGTATTGGATATTTTAAAACACAATAATGATTCCGGGATTGTTTACGTAAGAACCAGGAAAGATGCAGAAATGCTGGCAGAATTCCTCAAAAAAAATCAGGTCGGCAACGTAGATTATTTTCATGCAGGTTTAACCACGAAGGAAAAAAACACCAGACAGTCCGTCTGGAATAAAAGTGACAGCCATGTTTTGATCTCAACCAACGCTTTTGGTATGGGGATAGACAAGGACAATGTTCGTTTTGTGATCCACTATTCTCCTGCACCATCACTGGAAAACTATTATCAGGAGATCGGACGGGCGGGAAGAGATGGAAAAGACAGTTTTGCATTCCTTCTCTGGAACAAGCAGGAACTTCTTAATTTTGACGAAATCTTAAAAAACCAGATTCCCAATAAAGTTGAATTTTTAAAGATCATTACTTACCTCTACTCTATTTTTCAGGTGGCAGAATATGAGCTGCCGGAAAAAGTCTTCCAACTGAATGTTCAGGGAATACAGAATTTCACCAGACTGTCAAAAGCAAAGATCAGCAATGTGCTCAACTTTCTCCACAATCAGGAAATCATCTATCATAGCGACAACAAAAGCCTGTCCTCACTGGAATTACTTTTTAACGCTGATGAAATAGATCAGCTGCCACAGAAAGATGCTTATTTCATAGAGCTTCTGCTTCGTACCATATCAGGAATTACCACACACAAGGTAATGTTCAGCGAACAGCAGGTAAGCAATAAGATCGGGATAAGCGTTCCTCTTATCAAAGAACGGCTGAAAGAACTTCAGCAGAAAAATTATCTGGAATATGTAGACGGAGCACTCTCAAGCATTAAATTCCTGAAACCGCGTGATGAAAGAGTGATCAATTCGGCCTATTGGAAACTTTTCGAACATATCCAAAAGAATAAGATCCAGAAATGGGAAGAGATGAAGTTTTTTATAGAAAATAATGATTACTGTAAAATGAAACTTATCCTCGCCTACTTTGGGGAAAAGAATACAAAAAACTGTGGTCAGTGTTCAGTTTGTGAAAAGAATAAACAGTCGATTTTCGGAAAAAATATTTCCCAACAGATTATTAATCTATTGGCAAAAAAATCATCAACGATCGAAGAGCTTTCTGTACAGCTCAACTACCATTCTAAAAACAATATTTTAGAAAATCTGATTTTTCTTTTAGATTCAGGAAAAGTAAAAATGCTGAATTTCAGAACGTATGCGCTGAATAATGAGCAATTGTAGCCAATCGTCAATGGTGGGATTTTAGATTTTAGACATCAGATACCAGACTTTAAAATCAAGAGTTTTTCACTCATACACTCTAAAACGCTCTCACTCAAATATTACCTTCTCTAAAATCCTAAAACTCTCAAACACTCTTACTCCCAACCCCTAAAAACCCTTATCTTTGCATTATGAAATCATTGAAAGTTGTTTTTTTAGGAACCCCGGAATTTGCAAAAACTTCTTTGGAGGCTATCCATCAGTCCAGTCATGAAGTAGTAGGCGTAGTAACCGTTGCAGACAAAGCCAGCGGCCGTGGGCAGAAGATCAATCAGTCCCCAGTAAAAGTATATGCTTCGGAAAATAATATTCCTGTTTTCCAGCCGGAAAAACTGAGAAATCCTGAATTTTTAGAGGATCTTAGAAAACTTGATGCTGATGTTTTTGTGGTAGTTGCTTTCAGAATGATGCCCAAAGTCCTTTTTGAAATGCCTAAAATGGGAACTTTCAACCTTCATGCTTCCCTTCTCCCGGATTACAGAGGTGCAGCACCTATTAATTATGCTGTGATCAACGGTGAAGAAAAAACCGGAGCCACCACATTTTTTATCAATGAAAAAATAGACGAAGGAAATATTCTTCTGCAGGAGGAACTGACCATTTTACCAGATGAAAATGCAGGAAGCCTTCATGACCGGTTAATGGAGATGGGATCAAAATTAGTGGTCAAAACACTTGACGGCCTTGCAGAAAATTCTATTGTGGAAAAACCTCAGCCCAAAGTAGAGCATCCTAAAAATGCCTATAAAATTTTCAAAGAAGACACTAAAATAGACTGGACTAAAAGTTCAAAGGAAGTGCATCAGTTTGTTTTAGGAATGTCTCCTTATCCTGCAGCTTTTACTACTTTAAAAATTGGAGGTGAAGAAAAGAACTTGAAAATATTCCTTGGTAAATATGAAGTTTCCAATCATGACAAAACACCTGGAACACTTGATATTTCAAAAAACACTTTTAAAATTTATACTAAAGATGGTATTTATAAACCTTTAGAACTTCAATTGGAAGGAAAGAAAAGGATGGGCATTAAGGATCTCCTCAACGGCTTTAAAGATTTTACAGACTGCGAAATTAAATAATCAACAATACAATAAAACTCAAGCTTTTGCTTGAGTTTTATTGTATTGAAAAACATATTTATTTCATATTACTTCATCGCATTGTTTACAGTCTGGCTGTCTACAAACTGTTCAAAGCTGATTATTTTTCCGTTTTCTAATTTCCAGATATGGGCTGCTCTGGCTTCGAAATATTGATTCGTGATTTTATAAGTTCCCTTATAAGTCCCATAAGCAACTACGGTATTTCCATCAGCAACATAGTTTTCAGGAACAAATTTATAATCGATCCATTCGTCTGCTAGTCTGTTAAAAACACCTTTAGCAATATTATCTAATCCAATATAGGTTCCTGCGTAAGGAAAGCCGGCAGCTTCTGTCCAGGAAATATTTTCAGACACATAGTTCGCTAAGTTTCTCCCGTTTTCTTCTGAAGTTTTACCCTCGTAAGTACTTTTTATAATTTCCAGATTGGTCATACCTCCTTTTTTTTAAAACAGCTTGACAATATACTGAGCATCATCAGGCTTAGATTATTCTTACCATTTCATTTCTCCTGTATTCACTTTTGCGCCTATCTGCAGGGCAGTTTCAAAAGTAAGAGCAGGATATTTTACTTTTAATGCTTTGATTAATTCTTCAGAACTTTTATTTGTTTTCAAAGCCTCTTCATAAAACTGAAGGTAATTTTTAGTGTGCGTTACTGCTTTTAAATTAAAATCAGAATCAGAGTTTGCATGGGCAGGAATTACAATTTCAGGATGTAAAGATTCGATCCTATCTAAAATCTTGATCCATTCATTTCTGGATTCCCTGGTTTGAGAATCTGCAGTCCAAAGATGAAAACCGGTTCCAAAAACATTGATTCCGCCTAGAACTGTTTTTGCAGCAGGTATCCAGACAAAAGTTCTTGCAGGAAACTCTTCCAATCCTACAACTTCAAGCTTTTCTCCTTCTAATTCAATAGTATTACCTATCAAAACCTGTGGTAAAATAACATTATTGGTAATGGCATTTCCAAGTCTACCGCCCCAAACCTCCAGCTTTTTCTGTGATGTCTTTTGAATATGTTCTACCGTTGCAGGAGATGCATAAACTGTAACTTCCGGAAAGTATTTTTTGAAAACCTGTAATCCAAAATAAAAATCAGGATCACCATGAGAAACATAAATAGTGGTTAACTTTTTACCGGAATTTTTAATTTCCTGTGCGACATTTTCCGCGTCAGCCAAAGTAAATTGAACATCGATTAAAACAGCGTCTTCTTTTCCTGATACAAGAACCGATGCAACGCCGAAGCTGTTTTCATCAGCATTATAAATACTGTAAGTAAACCCGTTATCTGCTTTGATTGTTCTGAATTTTTGTTGTGCTTCCATTTTTTTTAATAATAAAGTTGTGATTAGTATTAATATGCTTTAAACCTTTCGTACTTAAAATGAGTACTGCAAAGATGCATAGAAGGGACTCTTCAAAACATTGAACTAGGTCAATAAATGGAAATAACTAATTTTTCGTAACGATCTTTCTTCTAATTCTGCTCACGAACTCATGGCTTATTCCTAAATAAGCACCAATCTGGATATTGGTAAGGCGGCCTGCTATCTGTGGATATTTCGTAATAAAATCAACATAGCGCTGATCTGCCGTTTTACTCAGATTCTCTATAATTCTTCGCTGCAGGGCAATCAGTGTTTTTTGAGACATGATTCTGAAAAGTTTTTCAATTTCAGGAATCTTCTGATACAATGCTTCTTTATCCGCTTTTGAAATAAGAAGTACTTCGCTGTTTTCCAACGCTTGAATATTAAGCTGTGAAGGTTTTAAAGTAGTAAAACTATCTACATCAGTGATCCACCAGTCTTCAATTGCGAAATATAAAATTTGTTCTGTTCCCTTCTGATCAGAATGATATACCTTAAAACAGCCATTGATCACAAAGCCTTCAAACTTACAAAGCTCCCCTTCTTTAAGTAAAAATTCTTTTTTTATGATTTTTTGAAAGGTGAAAGCATTACAAAATTCTTCTAAGTGTTCATCAGAGATTTGAATATGTTTTAAAATATGTTCTTTAAGAGAAGCTGTCATTCTCTAAAATTAAAAAAAGGTTTAGAAAAATCCTAAACCTTTTTTATTGAATTGAATATTATAAAATTCACAATAGCATTAATCTACTACTGATCATTTACAGTTGATTATTAAAGCTGAACCAGTTCCGTCACCTCAACATCATATCCGCCAACCTGCGGCTTGATATTAGGATTCTGTGTGATCACTTTGAATTTATTGATTCCCAGATTTTTCAGGATCTGTGTTCCGATCCCATAATCTCTGTAATTGTATGCTAATGTAGGATGCTGCTCCTGTCCGTCCTGATAATTTAGGAACTGCTGAAGTTTTCTCAGCGTATTTTCAGAATTTGAAACGTTATTGATGAAAATTACGGCTCCTTTTCCTGCTTCATTCACCATATTGGTTACTTTTTCCAATAAGGGCTTTTCCCCGTTATTTAGTCTTGTCAGTACATCAAAATAGGAATCTGAAGACTGAACTCTTACCAAAACAGGCTCATCAACCGTCCATGCACCTTTAGTCAAGGCAAAATGGATCTGGTCGTTAGAAGTTTCTCTGAAAGCATAAAAATCAAACTCCCCATAAGCAGTTTTTACTTTTCTTTCTTCCAGTCTTTCGATAAGGTTTCCTTTTTTAAGCTGGTAATGGATCAGATCCTCAATAGACACGATCTTCATATCATGTTTCTGAGCGAAAGCGTGAAGTTCAGGAAGACGAGACATCGTACCGTCATCATTCATAATCTCACAGATCACACCACCTTCTTTTAATCCCGCTAAATTTGTCAGATCAATGGCTGCTTCAGTATGTCCGGCTCTTTTCAGAACACCTCCTTTTCTTGCACGAAGCGGGAAAATGTGTCCCGGTCTCATAAAGTCGGTCGGCTTGGATTTTTCATCCATTAAAGCTAAAATCGTTTTTGCTCTGTCTCCTGCAGAAATACCTGTAGAAGTTCCGTTACCAAGAAGGTCAACAGATACGGTAAAGGCGGTTTCCTTAGGGTCACTGCTTCTGCTTACCATCACTTCAAGACCCAGCTCGTCACATCTTTTTTCAGGAAGCGGCATACAGATCAGCCCTCTTCCGTGAAATGCCATGAAATTGATAATTTCCGGCGTTGTCAATTCTGCAGCGCAAAGAAAATCTCCTTCGTTTTCTCTGTCTTCATCATCTACTACTATGATTATTTTACCATTTTTAAGGTCTTCAATAGCCTCTGGAATAGTATTTAATTTAATATCAGACATGTTTACTTTTTATTTGTGCAAAGATACTTATAAAAATAAGCATCTGCCAATTAATATGAATGGTTTGTTAGGCTTTGGATAAAGAGTCTGCCGCCTCTCTGAAAATTTCATAAGATCTCAGTCTTTTCTGATGATCGTAGATATGTGAATTGATAATTAATTCATCCACATTGAATTTTTCCTGGAAATCTTTCAGTTTTTCTTCAATTTCTGCCTGATCTCCAATGAAGGTATATCTCAGTTTCTGAAGTACCATTGATTTTTCCATTGGTGACCAGATATCGTCCATATCATCTACCGGCGGGGCAAAAGGTTTGCGGTCATTTCTTACAATATTGATAAACGCCTGAAATAAAGTCGTGGATATTTTATGAGCTTCCTCAGTAGTTTCTGCAGCTACCCCGTTCACACAAGCCATAATGTAAGGCTTATCCAGCTGTTTTGATGGCTGAAAATTTTCTCTGTAAATCTTAAAAGCCATTTCCATCTGCTCCGGAGCGAAATGTCCCGCAAAGGCATAAGGAAGTCCAAGCTCTGCAGCCAGCCAGGCACTGTCTGTGCTGGATCCCAACATATAAAGCGGAATATCCAATCCCTCACCCGGAATGGCACGAACCAAAGCATCAGAATTTTCTTTTGAAAAATAAGTCTGCAGCTCTAAGATCTGTCGTGGAAACTGCTGGTTGATGATCGCAGGATTTCTTCCCAGAGCCTGAGCCGTAAGACCGTCAGTTCCGGGAGCCCTTCCTAATCCAAGATCTATTCTTCCCGGAAAAAGGGATTCCAGGGTTCCGAACTGTTCAGCGATGATCAGAGAACTGTGATTGGGAAGCATAATTCCTCCGGATCCTACTCTGATTGTTTTTGTTCCGTTGGCAATAAAACCAATCAGAACCGAAGTCGCTGAGCTGGCAATACTTTCCATATTATGATGTTCAGCCAGCCAGAATCTTTTATAATTTAAATTTTCAGTATGGTTCGCTAAAGACAAACTGTCCTGAAACGTATCGTGAATGCTTTTCCCCTGCTTTACGGGAGCAAGATCCAGCACCGATATTTCAAAATTTTTCATATTTTAAATTTTAGGTCTCAAAAAACCAAACAAATTTAAAACATATAAACTGCATTAGTTACTTTTTGTAATTGATAAGTCTAATTGGTGTGGTGTGGGAAAAACTATTGAAAATTATTAATTATTATTCTAGTTTTTACTACACGGACATAAAATCTTATTTTATTCATTACATTTGAAGCATTACATTTTATTATCAATCTGCAATAAGTATATATGAATATTTTCAAGTCAATTTTGAATAGTTTAAAGATAAAACATATTCAGAATCAGATATTTGGAAATAATGTAAACACGACCTACGAAATTGTTCCTTAATTTCGCAATAATCCATTAAGTGAATTTACTTATTCTTCTCTTTCTTAAAAGTATAATGATTAATCAAAATCCTGATCTCATTAAATTCAAAATCATTCGGTAAAGCATTCTTCCATTCGGTCAAAGTTTCATGTGGATTTTTGTAGAATTCATTTTCAAAGGCTTTGATTTTATCTGAAGTGATAACTCTTGAAATATCCAGCAATCCCTGCTCAGCAAATTTCGCCAGATGGCCGATTACCGTTTCTTTTACCAGACCTCTTTCCATAGCGATCTCACCGATGGTTTTTCCCTGTTCAAATAATTGAAAAGTGAGAACCTGGGAAGGAACTTTTGCAATCTTTAAATTAATTTCTTTATCATTTTTTTCATCTAAAAGTTTCGTTTCCAGCAGATGAACTTCTTTCAGGCTGTTCAGATATTCTTCTGTATCTTCCAACCAGTCTCTGAACACTTCATTGTACTGCTTTAGACCTTTTGTTCCTTTTATTTCAGCATAAAATTCTTTCAATGGATTAAAAACTTTATCCCTGATTTCTGTAAAGAAAAAATTAACCGCCCCTTTGGTTTTACTTTCAATCTCAGACCATTCTTCTTTATTCTCGATGAAGTTATTCACTTTCTGAGAAATGACTCTTTCCAGCTTTTCAAAGATCTTTCCAAGATTGACAATTTCATGTTTCAGCTGAAGATAAAGCTGGTTGGTTTTTACATGATCTATACTTTTTGTGGTGATGGAAAGCTTATTCCATTCTTCTACCTCGTTTAGAAACCACAGGCAATTGACGGTACGGAGTACTTTTTTGATGCTGTAGTCATATTTTTCACGGTTCAGAATAGCTTCTACATTATCATTCGCAAAAGTATTTCCCTGGAACTGCAGAATCCTGTTGTCCTTAAAAATAACTTCAGGTGTAATTTTGGATTTTAAAACAATACCTTCCAATGTTCGGCATCTCGACAAAGCTACATAAACCTGTCCCGCCGTAAAGCTTTTTCCGGCATCAATAATTACATTATCAAACGTTAATCCCTGACTTTTGTGAATGGTAACGGCCCACGCCAATTTGATCGGGAACTGTTCAAAGCTTCCCAGAACTTCTTCTTTGATATTTTTTTCGGTGTCCAGGAAATATTTTTTCTGTTCCCAGACTTCTCTTTTTACGACAATTTCTCTTTCACTTCCATCGAGAACCACTTTGATCTCGTTATCATCAAGTGAAGTGATTTCACCCAATTTTCCATTGAAATATTTTTTCTCCCCGGTGATATCATTTCTGATGAACATCACCTGAGCCCCGACTTTTAATTCTAAAAACTGCTCGTTGGGAAACTGGTTTTCCTTGAAATCTCCAAAAAGTTTGGCTTCATAGGTTTTCACCGTCAGATCAATTTCTGCCAGCTTTTCCTGGTTGATCTCATCAGCCATTCTGTTGTGTGAACACAAATAAACGTAAGATTCAGTTCCCGCCTTAAAATCAGGATCATACCTTTCATTAAGAACATCAAAATTGATATTGGCCACATCGCCATCACGGATTGCATTCAGAATATCCAGAAATTTTTCATCTGACTGTCGGTAAACTTTCGTTAGCTCAATAGTCAGAAGCGGAATATCTTTCACCGCATGGCTGTCGAAAAAGAAAGGCGACTGATAGCAGATCTTTAAAATATGCTCATCCCTCACCACCGGAGGAAGCTGATAAAGATCTCCAATGAACAGCATCTGCACGCCACCGAACCGCTGATTGTTCCTTCTGATGAACCTCAGAGAGAAATCCATCATATCGAGAACATCCGCTCTGAGCATGGAAACCTCATCTATAATAAGAACCTCCACTTCTCTTAAAAGTTTAAGTTTATCCTTTCGGTATTTGAAATGTGGCATCAGGTCGGCAATATTATTCGCCAAGCTTCCATCAATACGGTCAGTAGTCGGTAAAAAAGTTCTTAATGGCAGCCCAAACATGGAATGGATGGTTACACCACCGGCATTGATCGCTGCAATTCCCGTGGGCGCTACTACGATATACTTCTTCCTGGTCTTCTTTACAAAGTCATTAAGGAAGGTCGTTTTTCCGGTTCCGGCTTTTCCTGTAAGAAAAACACTTCTGTTGGTATGCTCTATTAAGTCAAAAAAATGATTGTTCACGCTTCAAAATTACGGAAATGAATTTGATTTTCTTACCTTGGCATAACTTTTGAAAATTCTTTAACAGAAAAGAAATTTATAATGAAAAAAAGTTTCATATATCCTCTACTATTAGCATTATGCACTACATTTACCTTAGTTTCATGCAATACATCCAAGAATATCAATACCAATCTACCTAAAGATATTTCGGAAAGACCTGCTGATGAAGACAGCCAGAAATATGAACAGGCACAACTGGATAAACTGAAAGCATCTATAGAATCTGAAGCTTCAGAAAAATGTACGGATGCCTCAGAATGGGCATTTGCTCCAATGGGAGCCAAAGCTTGCGGAGGACCTCAGCAATATATCGCCTATCCTAAAAAGATAGAAAATACAATTCTGCCAAGAATCAATCAGTATACGGATAAGGTAAAAGCGTTCAATGAAAAATACAATATCGTCTCTGACTGTATGATGATCATGCCCCCAAAATCCATTAAGTGTATCAATGGTAAAGTACAGCTGATAGCAGCTGAGCAGTAAAATAAAAAAATCAAAGCAAAGGTTATATATTCTGTTGAATAATCAACAAAAACTCACTCAGGAGTTTATACTAAGGATTTAAAGAAAGCTCTATCGGTAATGATGGAGCTTTTGTTTCCTTTTTTGTAAAATGTAAAAAAGTATGATGTATTCGTGATTTTTGGGAAAGAATTTTAGATATCAGATGTCCGACATCAGGCAAGAGCGAAAAATAGAAGATTTACATTAATTCAGTAACTCATAAAAACCAGCAGCTCTCTTATTCAAATGCTCCCCAACTCTCCAACTCAAAACTAACTTCCCACTTCCAGGTTTTCTTTGTACCACGAAGAATATTTTACATAATTATCTGCGATCCTGTTTACTTCTCCTTCTAATAACTGGGCAGAAATATCTTTAATTTTTTTTGCCGGAACTCCACCCCAAACTTCTCCTGACTTGATGTGGGTCCCCTGGGTAACCACCGAACCTGCTCCTACGATAGAATTCTCCTCAACCAGACAGTCATCCATCACAATAGCTCCCATTCCAATTAAAACATTATCCTGAATGGTGCATCCGTGAACGATTGCATTGTGGCCTATTGACACATTATTTCCGATATTTAAAGGATGCTTCTGATAAGTACAATGCAGCATAGCATTATCCTGAACATTTACTTTGTCGCCCATTTTGATGTAATGTACATCTCCTCTGATTACTGCATTATACCAGATACTACAATTCTTACCCATGGTAACGTCGCCAATAATAGTTGCCGTTTCTGCCAAAAATGTGCCTTCCCCTATCTGAGGAGCTTTTCCTAAAAGCGCTTTTACAATTGCCATAATTTTAATTTGATGATTTGAAAATAAGTTAATTCGAAATAATATTTTCAATTCTTGCTTCTAAGTCTAGCTTTCATCTCTGACTTTTAATTTTAAATGACTATGATAGCAAAAATCTAATTTCTATTCTATAACTTCTAATTTCTAATTGCGTATTTTTGTATCTCAAATTTAACGAAAAAATGCGTACGATATTTATAGAACCAACCGAAAACCCGAAAGTGATGAAATTTGTCACGGATTATAACCTGATTCCGGGATCTTTGGAGTTGGACAGAACTTCAGATATTTCAGAAATTCCTTTAGCTCAGGAACTTTTCAATTACCCTTTTGTAGAAAGAATTTTTATTACTGCCAATTTTGTAGCGGTAGCGAAACAGGATACTGTAGAATGGGAACATGTAGCTGAAAACCTGAAGAATATCATTGAAGATGAATTATTGGCTAATCCTAGAATTTATCTTCAAAAAAAGAAGGAAATGTATCAGATCTATGCGGAAATGACTCCCAATCCTAATGCCATGAAGTTTGTTTCCAGCAAGCTCCTTTTGGAAGGTTTTGTGGAAGTGAAATCCAGGGATCAAGCAGAGGGCGTTCCTTTGGCACAAGCTATTTTGAAGGAATTTGATTTTGCAAAAGAAATTTTTATTTCTGACAATTTTGTTGCCGTAACCAGAGATGACTCTGTGGAATGGCATCAGGTAATGATGGCCGTACGCGGATTCATTGCAGAATATCTTCAGAATGGAGGTGTAATTTCAAATCTTGAGCCTCAGAAACATGAAAATCCTGTTGAAAAGATTATCAACAGAGAATATACAGACGATGAGCAGAAAATTTCAGATATTTTAAATGAATATGTAGCTCCTGCCGTAGAAAATGACGGTGGAAAAATTTCATTAATGGAATATGATCAGGAGAATAAAACTGCCAAAATGCTTTTACAAGGAGCCTGTTCAGGATGTCCAAGCTCTACGGCCACTTTGAAAAACGGAATTGAAAATATCTTAAAACAGTTTGTTCCGGATTTAGTAGAACGAGTAGAAGCTGTCAACGGATAACCAACACAACCGATGCCCAGAAAGAAGATCATCGTAATTATCGGAAGTGCCTCTAAAAATTCCAGCAATCAGCAATTAATAGAACAGGTACTGGAAAAACATCCGGATACTAACTTTCAAATATATGATGACCTTTCTGTTCTTCCGCATTTTGATACGTCTGTAACAGATGTTGATACACCGGATGAAGTTGTAAAGATCAGAGAAGATGTCAATCATTCTGCAGGTATTTTATTTTGTACACCGGAATATATTTTCAGTATTCCTGCAAGGTTAAAAAACTTATTGGAATGGTGTGTTTCTACCACTATTTTTTCTGATAAGCCGGCTGCTGTGATTACAGCATCTGCCAGCGGAGAGAAAGGTCATGAAGAATTGATATTGATATTAAAAACTCTTGGAGTAAAAACAGAAGACCGTCACCAGCTGCTAATAAAAGGAATAAAGGGGAAATTTAACGATGACAAACAGGTTGAAAGTGATACCTTTGCAAACGTATCAGAACTGGTAACAGATTTCAAAAAAACTGTTCTATAATTAAAATTAAAAATATTGGATAATAAAGGAATTTTACTGGTCAATCTTGGTTCTCCAAGATCTACCGAGGTAAATGATGTAAAGGAATATCTTGACGAATTTTTGATGGATGAAAAGGTAATTGATTACCGCTGGATCTTCCGTGCACTTTTAGTTCAGGGAATTATCCTTAAAACAAGACCTGCAAAATCTGCTGAAGCCTATAAAACAGTCTGGACAGATGAAGGTTCTCCTTTAATTGTTATCACAGAAAAGATCCGGAAAAAACTTCAAAAAATAGTTGATGTTCCTGTGGAAATCGGAATGAGATATGCCCAGCCGAGCATTGAAGCGGGAATTCAAAAACTGGTTGATCAGGGAGTTTCTGAGATCGTACTTTTCCCACTGTATCCGCAATATGCGATGAGCACTACTGAAACGGTGATTGAAAAAGCAGAGGAGGTACGTAAAAAGAAGTTTCCAAAGGTAAAGATCAATTATATACAGCCTTTCTATAACAGAGATATTTATATTAACTGCCTGGCAGAAAGCATCAGGGAAAAGCTTCCTGAAAATTTTGATGCCTTACAGTTCTCTTATCACGGAGTTCCCGAAAGACATATTTACAAGACTGATCCTACGAAAACATGTAATTTAAACGATTGCTGTTCGCGTGAAAATAATCCTAGTCACCAGTTCTGCTACCGCCATCAATGTTTTGATGTGACTAATTCTGTCATTAAAAAACTGGGATTACCCAAAGAAAAAGTAATGGTTACGTTTCAGTCAAGATTAGGTAAAGATAAATGGATGGAACCTTATACGGATGAAACTCTTGAAAGTATAGGCAAAAAAGGAGTGAAAAATCTAGCTATTGTTTGCCCTGCCTTCGTTTCAGATTGTTTGGAAACACTGGAAGAAATTTCAGTCGAAGGAAAAGAACAGTTTTTGCATGGAGGCGGAGAAAATTTCCATTATATCCCATGTCTGAATGACGAAGACCGCTGGATAGATGTAGTGAAGATACTTTGCGAAGAAAAACTGAATGATTTTTACTTAGTATAATATTTCATCAATACATAAAAACAAAAGGGTCACAAAATTTACTTTGTGACCCCTTTTTTTGAAAATATATTAAAGCTTATTTTTTGATAAGGTTTCCTGCTTTCTGTCCGTTAACCGTTACGATATATACTCCGGAAAGAATATTAGACGGAAGCTGAATGTTTACTTTATTTGTACCAGTAGTAACTTTGATCTTTTCAGAAATTTCTTTTTTCCCTGTCAGACTTACTAATTCAACAATTCCGTTTCCTTCTTTTCCTTCAAACTCAACAGTAAATTTGTCAGTTGCAGGATTTGGACTGATTGTGTAAAGGGAAGTACCCGGCGCTGCTATTTTTCCTGCCGCAGAAGTTCCTCCTCCTACACCTACTGCATTCCATGCATTGGTAACCTGAGTTACTTCATTACTTCCGGCTCCATATAAATCTGCTGCTGCCTGAAGTGAATAAGTTCTTGCATTAGCATATGTAGATGAAGAAATAAGATAGGTTGTTAGCGTTCTGTAAGCAATTGCTGCTGCCTTATCTAATCCTATTCCTGTAACATTATAAGCAAATCCTTTATCATTAGTTCCAGATCCTCCGGTTACCAGTAAATAGTACCAGAAATTCAGAACTCCTGAATTGGTATGCACCCAGCAGCTGTCATTATATCCCGGCAGATTAGGGTTTCCTTGAGGAGTACAAGTACTGCTTGCATCCTTCCAATAAGTTCCTTTATAAGTATCCGGCTGTTGATAGGCGTTAGGATTGGCCATATCTCTGATCACATAACTGAAGTCTTCACCCAGTTTCCAGCTTGCCTGTGTTGGTCTGGCCCAAAGCTCTATACTGTTCCCAAAAACATCAGAAAAACCTTCATTTAACGCTCCTGATTCTCTTTGATAAGCAAGATTAGCTGTTTTTGAAGTCATGCCGTGAGTAATCTCATGACCACAGACATCTAATGCCGTTAACGGCTTGTTCCCATTTGTTGAACTTCCATCTCCATAAGTCATTCTGGAACCATCCCAAAAAGCATTAAAATAATTGGTTGAATAATGTACATAAGATTTTATAGCAAAATTATTATTGTCTATACTTTTTCTTCCAAACTTGGCATAATAATAATCCAGAGTCATTTCAGCTCCCCAGTGGGCATCCGTAGCATACTGATCTTTATTGGTATTTACATTGTTCCAATTGTTATCAGTATCTGTAAAGTCTACTGCAGAAGAATAGTTGGTTCCTTTTTTCAGATTGTATGTTTCTACAGCTGTTCCGCCATTTCTTCCTGCTTCTCTTAATCTGTAACTTCCGTTGTATGCATCAGCAACAATAGACCTGTTTCCACTATAAACCGTTGTAGCGGTTCCAGGAGCATTGGTTTCGTGAATTAATGCATTGGTTCCCAAAACTTCCCCGTTTTTAGCATCTACAAAAACATATTGTCTGCTTAATGGCTTTTCCGCATAAATATCAAATTTGTAAGCAAGCTTCAGATCAGCTATCTTTTCATCGGAAGGCTCTGAATAGTATACCAATTCACCCTTTGGAGTAAATGTTGCATTGGCATTTTTAGATTCGTTTTTAATAAATTCTTCTTCTTCTTTGTTCTGCCATTTATAAGAGTCTGCTCCTACAAAAGCCAGAGCAATCTGCAATGCATTATTTTCAGAAATACCCGCTTTCTTTTCCGCAGCTGCAGGTTCTTTAAGAATCCATTTCCCGGTTTCACCTACAACTTTTCCTCCTTTGGTCTGTACAGCCATCATCCCATATTCTACAGGAATACCGTTGATGGTCTGCTGGAATCTGTGAGTTTCAAAACCAAGCGCATCTTTTTCTGAACCTAATCTTAAACCCTGCCCTTGTGAAACTCTCTTAGAGATTTCATCAAATAAAACAGGTTTTCCCTGAAAATCAGGACCATTTTTATCGAATCTGATAAGTTCTGCATGAAGTCCGTTTTTACCGGAAATTAATTTTGATGGATTTTCCTGCCCAAAAACAAAGGCGGAGGCAGCAATGCTTACTGCGAAAATAAATTTCGTTTTCATAAAGATTTTTGTTTAATGTGAAACGAATTTATATTTTTTTAACAATAAAACATCGAAATCAATAAATAAAATTTAAAAAATAAATAGAACAAATGTTTTAAATTTAAAATATTTTTAAAAACATTACAAATAATTTAAAATATTTTAAATTCTACAAAAACTATAGACTAATAATTTTTACATAATTCAATATTTTATGAAATATTTTTTTCAATATGCAAAGCATAATATGGTAGTCCCTTTAAAAATCATCTTTTTTTATCAGATTCTTTATTCATCAAGTTTTAAAAAAAAACTATCTCTTATGAAACAGTTTTCTTATTGAGTATTTTGCAGCTGATAACTGGCTATTCTGTTAAATTTTTATGAAGAAAAGCTGCTGGTTTATATTAATTGATCTCCTAATAGAGGTTCTGAACTCGCTTTACCCATCAAAACTATCCTAATTCCATTCAAAAGGTGCCTGATACAGTTTTTCAGTTGTCAGAAATACCGTTCACTTTTCACAACATTTAATGATTAATTCATTTATAGCAAGAATATAGTTATAGAACGGTATAATTTAAAGAAATACCATTGAGTGGAAATAAATCTGGTTGAGACTGTTTTTTTAATTCTTCAGTTATTCACATTACCCCCCCCCAATTTATTTAACTGTAAATAAAAAAAATAACCAATTATTTAAAGTATACCCCTATTATTTTCAAATAAAAATACAAATTTTAAATATTTTTATTAACTTTACCCCATAAAAATAACATCATTAATCTTAAAAATTAAAAAATGATGAATGCAACTGCCGAGATTTTAAAACACAAGATTGAAAGTTTCACTCCTGAATTGCTTCAAACTTTGGCAAGAATGGTAGAAAAGTTAGAAATGCAGAATAAATTTCCTATTCCTCAGTTTCAGACGGATGAAGTTTTATACAGAATTCAGTTTCACAGCGAGAATCCGAAGACTAAACTTGATTTTTATGAAAATATTTCTGAGCTTGAAAAGAATTTTGCCTGATGAAAGTATTTTTGTCCTCTATTGCAAAGAATGATATAAGACTTCTTATGAGAGTTTTCAATGCAGAAAAAGAACATAAAGGAGCTTATTTTCTGGAAGATCTTAAAGAATCAATCCAACAAATTATAGAAAATTCTGAAAATCCGGAAACAGAACCTCAACAAATGAGCATGCAAAACTTTCCCGTTCACATTCATTATATTTTTGAAGATGAACAGAGCTTATTTATTACTGCAATCTTTAAGGAGATTAAATAAATATCAGTCCATTTTCAGGACTATTTTATATGCGCGGTCATATAGAAACTGACATCTATAATTTTTTATTTCCCAATAGGAGTTCGGAACTCACCATATCCCATCAGGCCATCATAATTACGTCCGAAAGGTGCGTAATATAAAAATGCCTGATAAAGGTTTTCCGTCTGCCAGAAGTTACCATTCACTTCTCCAAAGTTCAGTGATCCATCACTTTCTTTTGTAGCGAGAACATAGTTGTAGAAACCTTGTTTCAGAAATATTTTGGCTACATATTTTTTATTGGCGGTATCATACTGCATCTGGTTTTCTTTGCTCGGTTTAAAATTATTAAAACCTCCCAGCACATAGAGCTCCTTATCTACAGGGTCAGAATCCAGAGAAAAATATACCCATGAATAATCCGCTTCTCTTTCCGCATTCCTTTCCAGTCCTAAGTCATTTCTTCTGTAATACCACGCTCCGTTTACATCAGGCTGGTATTGATAATTTAAAGGAAAAGCCCATACCGGGTGCAGGTAGGTTTGGTTGACTCCATCTTTTAATTCTGTGGCTCTTACCATATCAGCAGCCATATTCATATTCTTGTTATCGAAATAATAGAATTCATTATTTCCGGGAAACGTTAAATTCATCTGTTGAAAAAGCAGCTGATTACCTAAAGTAGCACTTGGTTTCAGGTTATTGACAACAACGTTAGGATTATTGTTTTGCATCACATTCAACGTCATTGAATTTACATTGGAAGATAGATCCCCTGCTTTTGAAGTAGCTTTCATCTCTACTCTTTGGTTGACATTCGGGTTTTTGGCATCTGCGATCCTTGAAATATTTAAAGCTACAGTTGCGGCATCTTCCACCAGATAAAAACGTCTTTTGAAAAGGGGCTTATCAGCAGAATCCTTATAAACGATCAGCTCAAAATTTCCTGAGATCTTCGGCTGTATTTTATCATTCGGAAAAGTAAGTTTATAGTGAGTATAAGCCTGAATGGTATTAAAAGAATATTGGAACTGATCTAAAAGTCCATTTAAACTTCCATTGGCGATTTCTGTAAAAAACAGATTATCGTCATTCCAGTTTCTGTCGTAATGCTTTATTGTATATCTGTAAATCTCGCTGGCATTGGTAAGGTCATCGAAGCTTAAAACCAGCTGCTCACCGAATTTGATGACAGGCGTTTCATCGTTTGTCTGTGGATTAAAAAGCTGGATGCTCTGGATATTCTGTCCAAAGACCAATCCGCCCAAAGAGAGTAATAGTATGCGCAAAGTTTTCATTATGACGAAGATAACGAAAAATCGGGATTTTCTTAATAATATCGTATTTTTGAAATAAAAAATATCAGTTATGCTTCAGATCCAAGGCTTCGTATTCAATTTTGCCAGTGAAAACACCTATATTCTTTACAACGAAAATAAAAACGCCTGGCTGATTGATCCGGGAAATATGAATGAGCAGGAAACCAAAGCGATCGAAAGTTTTATTTCTGAAAACGACTTAAAGATTGAAAAGATTCTTTTAACGCACGCTCATATTGACCACGTACTTGGTCTTCAGTGGGCTTTTGACACTTTTAAAATTCCTGTCTATATGCATCAGGACGATCAAGAGGTTCTGGATATGCTTCAGGCAAGCGGAATGAGATTTGGGTTTTCTGTTGATCCGGTAAAAGTAGAAATAGTCTACGTGAATGAAGGTGAAGAACTTGACCTGGATGGAGAAAAATTTAAAATCTATCACGTTCCGGGACACTCTCCGGGAAGTGTGGTTTACCATAATGAAGATCAGAAATTTATGATTTCAGGAGATGTGCTTTTTGAAGGAAGCATCGGAAGAACCGATCTTTACAAAGGAAATCACGAACAGCTCATCAGCGGTATTACCAACAAATTATTTATTCTTGATGACGAAACACAGGTTTTCTCAGGTCATGGTAATCCAACGTCTATTGGTTTTGAGAAGCAGTATAATCCGTTTTTCAAGTAATGTCGAGATACGGGATACGTGGTGCAGATTTTTCGAGTTGGAGAGCTGCAGGTTGCTAGTTCGAAACCCGAAAAATCTGTGCTTCAAATCACGAAATCCACATCCCGAAACTTTATGAGTTATTAAATTAACTTTTCACTTGCAAAGCAAAATTCACCATTGACATTTTCTCTGATGTCTAGTACCTGACCTCTTCCTCCACAAAAATCAAAACCGTCAGAAAAGATCCTGACGGTTTTTTTTATGAAGAAAATATAAGTTTAAAAATCTAGTGTAATTGAAGCTCTTGCAGCTGCTCCCATGATAGGTCTAGCCATTCTGATATTCGTTCCTGCTGTAGTCTGGGATCTTGGATCTCCTTCTGTAATTCCTATGGTGTTGAAGATGTTTGTTCCATCTACTGCAAAACGTATTTTTCCTAACTGGTAAGACATTCCCGCCCCTACTTCAGAGAATGAAGGCAAAATATTATCATCTGTATTTCCTTCGTTCTGGAAACGTTTTCCATAATAATTCATGCTTACATAAGCCCTCCATTCTTTTGTAATATTCACTGCCGGAGAAATATTGAAGTAGAATTTAGGCATTCTTCTTACTGTATTTCCATCATAATCAAAAGGAGTTCCGTCCGCATTTTTTCCGGTAAAATCTTTGTATTTCGGATTCTGGATCGTTCCGTTAAAGGTCACTTCCAGAACATTGTTGAACAGTCTTGTATATCCTTCAATCTCTACCCCGAAATTGGTAGTATTAGCAAATTTATTTTCTGAGGTTCCGTCTGAAAATACATCGGTGAATGAAAGGTTTTTAAGTGTAGAATAAAAAGGAATAATTCCGATATCGAAAGTACGGGAATAATATTTGTAACCCACTTCCAGCTGATTGGTATCCACCGCTTTGATTGCGCTCAGGTCTGACATATTATTATAGTAGGCTTCTTCATTTGGAGATCTGAACCCGTGAGAGAAACGTGCATATACCGCATTTTCTCTATTGATCTTATAATTCGCTGCCAACGTATAAGACACTTTGTTGATATCATAATACCAATAGTTATACTTATTACCCAGCACCGCCATATTATCATCTGCAGTCGTGGTAGCAAAACTGTGTGTACCATCAGTCGTCAAACCTGAATTATCAAGGTTGGCCGTTGTTGTATTGACTCCATATCCTTTATAGAAATCACGGCTGTAACGCATTCCTCCATTCAGGCTTAAAGCATCTGTTACATTATAATCAACATTTAAATAAACGTCATTCAGGCTTCCCTGGATCTGTGAATCCCTGATCAGGAAGGACATATTGGTAACACCATTATATGTTTTAGAGTATCCTGTATCTGAAGGATTAAGAGAGGTATCAACCAAATTTAAAAGTTGCGGTCTGTCTGTCGCTGTTGTTAAAATATTACTCCAGTTCCAGTTCTGATGGGATTTCCAGTTTGATTTATAAAAACCTGCGGTCACACTTCCTTTATCAAATTTATAATTCAGCTGAAAGTCATTCACAAAATTATTCATCTCTTTATCAATGGCCCAGAACCCTAATTTCTGTACGTCACCCGGATTTACAATAGCGCCGTTGCTTACTAATGAATATTGAGGTGCTATAGCATGAACAAGTACCGGGGGCGTTGCAGGATTATTATCTGTGTCCTGATACTTATCATAATTGTCATGGGCAAACTTATTAGCAGCCACTGGAGCTCCGGCCGGGAACATTCCCGTATACTCCATATTGATATTGGTGTATCTCGTCTTGTTCAGAACTGTGAAATTATGGCCAAGATCATATTTAAATTCTGCACCTACCACATCTACTTTCGGGTGAATCCCATTTTCCAGGTTTCTTTTGAAAAATCCACCGCCAGCCTGTGGAATATTCAGCTGGCTGATCGCCCGGTAGCTGTAGGTTCCGTAGTTTGCATCAAAACCGGGGAATTCTTTCAGATCATTTCCGTCCTGTAGTAAAGGGATCGGAAGATAGAATGTATTCCTGTCATCCAGTTTTTTATAATACACTTTAGCATAGCCTTTATCAAAAACATATTTCAGATTCATTCTGATCTGTCCGCCATTATTGGCTTTAAAACCAGTCTTTCTGATTCCATCATCAGTTCTGTAGAATCCGCCAACGTTAAAGAAAAGCTTATCCTGAACCAAGGCACCACCTACATTAATATCGGTACGCATCAAACCATAGGTGCTGGTTTCCAGTTTGGCAGTTCCTTTAAAATCGTTGCTTCCTTCTTTTGTAATAAAGTTGATAAGACCTCCCGGGGAATTATTGGCATAAATGGACCCTGAACCTCCTCTCAGAGCTTCCAGACGGCTTACCGAATTATCTACACGGAAAAAATTATCTGCATTAGCAAACTGAAGCGCTCCGTCTTCAAAAACCGGAAGTCCGTCTTCCTGAACCTGTACGAATTCATACGCTCCCGCAGAAGGAATACCTCTTGCGAAAAGGTTATTCCCCACTTCACCTCCCGAAGTTTCCACAGCAAATCCCGGAACTCTCTGCAAAAGTGCAGCCGCACTGATCGGGTTTTGTTTCTGGATCTCTTTGGCCGTAAACGTAGAAATAGCCGTACTTGATTCTATTTTCTTTTTCGGGCCGGAGTTCCCGGTGATAACAATCTGGTCTATTGAGGATGTCTTGATAGTATCCTGCGGAGTTTCCTGCGCATACGCATTGTTAAAGTAAAGCGTCGCGGTGGCAGCCATTAAAAATATCGATCTTTTTTTCATAGCATGATTTTTATATAGTTAGTTTTGTTTTAATTTGAGATAGACCCCATTTGTCCATCCGAATCCGTCCTGATTCGGATATTCTCCGCCTCCCGCAATTGTTTCAGTGTCTACCGCATTGTATTTTTCCATTAATTTTCCGGTGTTCTTATATACTCTTTCTACATTTTTGCACCAGTTATTTTTTATTTCCTCAGCCAGTTCATCATATCCATAATTCTTCATTGCTTTAAAACCCAACCACTGATAAGGAGCCCATGCATTCGGAAGATCCCACTGCTGGCCGCTATTTTTTGTGGTAGTAACAAGCCCCCCTTGATAAAGGAACTTTTCTGCAATATGTTTAGCAACGGATTCTGCCTGTTCTTTATCTGCCAATCCGAGGAATAAAGGGTAAAGAGCAGCAATATGTTCAGACGGTGTGTTTTTGTGTTTTTTTAAGTGATAATCTTTATAACAATCAGTGTTTTCATCCCAAAAGTAAGTGTTGATTATCTGTCTGCGTCTTGCTGCTCTTTGAGTAAAATAATTCTCTTTCTCTGTCAGTTCCTGAAGCGCTGAAGATTTTGCAAGTGTTTTTTCCAAATGCCATAAAAGGCTGTTCAGATCCACTTCCGCAAGGCTCAGGGTTTCTATCGTCTGTATATGTTCTCCGTCTGCAAACCATCTGCTGGAAAAATCCCAGCCGGATTCACAGGCACTTCTTATATTTCTGTAAAATTCCTCATCCGCATTTTCGCTGTCTTCAATATCGATCAGGTAGCTTTCAGGGCGCGGTGTATTTTCAGTATCATAATAACGGTTCAGAATATCTCCGTCTTTAGTTTTTGCAACTCTTTTCACATTTGAATCATTCTCCAGCCCTTCTTCTCCATTCATCCAGAAGGCATATTCTTTCTCTAAAGTATCATGATATTGAATGTAAATATTTTCATCATCCGTGGTTTCAAAAAGCAGATCCAGCATCAGCGAAAAATAGGGTGGCTGGGAACGGCTAAGAAAGTGAGTTCTGCTTGCATTGGGAACAAATCCAACATTTTGAATCAGATAAGAACAGTTCTCTATAATATTTTCCATCATTTCTGTTCTTCCGGAAACCTGAAGTCCAAGCATAATAAAATAGCTGTCCCAATAGAAAAATTCATTGAAACGGCCTCCCGGGACAACATACGGCTTCGGAAGTCTCAATAATGTTCCTTTTTCTTCATACGCCGTACGGGTCAGTTCATCCCAAAGTTTTTCAATATGCTGCTCAATCGGCAGGTGATCTTCTCTTTGTATTAAAATTTTTGCTCCCAGAAAATCAAAATTGGCCATTACAAAATTTTTCAGATCAAATCCTTCATTCCTTTTCTCTTTTTCATATTCTGCATTGATTTCCGAAACAGGAAACAAGGGAACGGCATCGGTCATCATCTTTTGGTCTCCAAAGATCTGTGCTCTCTGTACCTCATCAAAAAGAGCCTGAATTTCATTGATGTAAAGCTGTTTATTCATTATGATTTCTTAGGATTTATTTTTAATTTATTCATGAAAATAGCTGAAATGATCAGTAGTGAAAGCGGGATCAGTGAAAGATAAAATGCCTGTTGTCCACTGAATTCCTGAAAAACAAAGCCGGTAATCATGGAACCTATTGTTCCTCCGATCGCAGAAAAAACCACGATAAGCCCAGACATTGCACTGTGCAAATATTTTGGAATGGATGCCAGAATCACAGAATTGATGCTTGGATAAATCGGTGCCAGCAAACCTCCCATTAGTGGAAACAAATACACAACAAGTGGAGCATTAAACCAACCTGTTCCTGCATCGATCTGGATATTGTGCGTTAAAGGCAGAACTAGGACAATACTTAATGCAAAACCAATCACACAGAAAGAAACCACATAGATCCAGCTGAATTTCTTTGAAAAATAGCCTGATAAGAATCTTCCCAGTGCAAAAGCTCCGGCCAAAACTGCTCCGGCCTGAATGCTCATAGAAGTCGGAAGCTTTAAAATTTCTTTATAAAAAGTAGGTGTCCAAGTCTGGAAACTCTGTTCTACTAAGACAAACAGGAAGGCACATAAAAGGAAAAACAATACTTTTTTGTAACTGAATAAACTGATGCTGTTTTTTAAATCTCCCAGCAAATCAGTTTTCTCGCTTCTGGCTTCCTTTTCATTTAATTTTGAAAAGAATAAGAATAAAAATGATAATGCAGAAACAGCTCCCAAGACCCAGTATACATTGAGCCATTGGGTAGATTTCGGATTGTGATCATCAATAAACAGACTGAAAAGTACGTTTCCGGCCAATACACCAATCATAAAAAAACCTTCCAGAAAGCCCATGAAACTCGAATGTTCCTTATCTGTACTGGTTACCAGACCAATTGAGGTAAAAACGGAAATCTTTATAAGGGCAAATGAAACTCCTACAATAGTAAACAATAATTTGAAAAACCAGAAATCATTGGCAAAAGGCATCACAAAACACATACAGCTTACCAGAAAAAGAGCAATCAGCATGGAATTCTTGATTCCTATTTTTGGTAAAAATGATGCCAGAATAAAAGAACATATGGCAATCGGCAGATCTTTAAAACCTTCCAGCACACTTGCTGAAGATTTCGAGATTCCGAAGTTTTGCTGTACCTGCAAAATAACGGTCCCCACAGAATTCAGAAGAATTGCGAAAACGAAATAATTTAAAAACAATACAGCTTTAATGTTGAAATTTTTCATGGAGATCATTTCTTGTCGGCTAAGATAGAAGCATTTCGCTTAACATTAATTTAACACAATAAATCAATATTTGAACTATATTAATATAATTAGTATTTTTATTGGATAAATACGATTAATTTAGATGAAAGTCAGTTTTGAAAGAATAATTCCGGATGAAAAGAGTTCCTTCCGTACTCTGCACAACAATTCGCCGATCTCAGAATTCAAATGGGAATATCATTACCACCCTGAAATCGAGCTGGTCTGCGTTATTTCAGGGAATGGAACCCGTCACGTTGGCTATCATAAAAGCAACTATACGAACGGTGACCTGGTATTGATTGGTTCTAATATTCCGCATTCAGGGTTTGGTTTGCACTCAACAGATCCGCATGAAGAAATTGTACTTCAGTTCAGCGAGGAAATTCTTCAGTTTCCGGAACAGGAAGTTGAAGCCAGATCGATCAAAAATCTGTTGGAACTTTCTAAATACGGCATTCATTTTCATCATAAGATCAAAAAAATAATGCTTCCCAAACTTAAATTAATGCTGGAATCGGAAGGGTACAAAAGATATCTGCTGCTTCTGGAGATTTTGTTTGAACTCTCACAATGTAAAGATTATGATCTTCTGAACAAAGAAATTATGCCTTATACGATTATATCGAAAAATAAAATGAGGCTGGAAAACATCTTTACGTATGTAGAACATAACTACGATAAGGAAATCAATATTGAAGAGGTAGCAAAACTTGCCAATCTTACGCTGCCAGCTTTCTGTAACTTTTTCAAAAAAGCAACCCAGATTACCTTTACAGAATTTGTAAATCGGTACCGCATCAATAAAGCTTGTTTGCTGATGGCGCAGGATAAAAGTATCTCAGAATGCAGCTACAGCTGCGGATTTAATAATGTGACTTATTTTAACCGGATGTTTAAAAAATATACGGAGAAAACACCTTCTGAGTTTATTAAGAACTATTCTCATAATAAGGTGAGTGTAGATTTGAAGGTTGAGAATGAGGTTAAATTGAAAGCTAGCTTTTAAAAAAATATTATCCTTGGCAAGGTTTAAAACCTTGCCAAGGATAAAAAAAGCTGCTCTTAAAAAAGAACAGCTTTTACTTATATATATGACAGTTAAAAATATTCAACCGTTCATCGTATTATTTCCATTTGATATTACAACCCATGCTTGGTTTCTGGATGTCTTCCTGTGGTTCACCCAAAAGAAGGTTTTCAAAAGCAATGATCAGATCTTCTCCGGTTACATCTTTATTGTTTCCCGGTCTTGAATCATCCATTTGTCCTCTGTAGATAAGATCCAATTTATCATCAAAGAAATAAAAATCTGGCGTACAGGCTGCATCATAAGCTTTAGCTATTGCCTGGCTTTCGTCATACAGATACGGGAAATCAAAATTTCTTTCGATTTGGAATTCTATCATTTTATCCGGAGCATCGGCCGGATATTTTTCTACGTTATTGGCATTGATCGCTATGAATTCAATTCCTTTCTCATTGTAGTCTTCGTATAATTCATTGATCTTGTCGATTACATGAAGAACGAATGGGCAATGGTTGCACATAAAGATCACCAGCGTTCCTTTCTCACCTTTCAGGTCGTCCAGAGATTGGATCTCATTAGTTTTGGAAGGGTTCGGAAGCTCAAAAAAAGGAGCTTTAGTTCCTAGAGCCAGCATATTGGATGGAGTATTCATAATCTTTATTTTCTTTGTGGACAAAGATAAAGTTTCTTTTAATATAAGCCAATTCAGGAATTTATAAACTTGCGTTAAATGTTAATTATCAAATATTATTTGGTTGATATATATAAAAGTTTGTAGTTTTGCTAACACTGTTAGTAAATAAATATCATGGGCCTACACGAACGTCGTCAAAGAGAGAAAGAATCCATCCGTGCAAATATTTTGCAGGCGGCTTTCGGTTTGGCTAAAACAGAGGGCTGGGCATCACTTTCGATGCGGAAGATTGCAGATGCCATTGAGTACAGTGCTCCTGTAGTCTATGATTATTTTGAAAACAAGGAAGCTATTTTATACGAAATTTCAATCAACGGTTTTCATTGTCTTCACATAGAATTACTAAAAGCTCAGCAAAAATTTGAAACTCCGGAAGAGCAGCTTATTGCTATAGTAGATGCTTACTGGGATTTTGCATTTAAAAATAAAGAATACTACCAGCTGATGTTCGGTTTGGGAATGCAGTGTAGTGGTAAGGGCCAGATGAAAGAAGAATTTTCGTCATTCCAGGACCTGATCTATGAATGTACCTACAACATTATTAAGAAAAACGGATCTAATCCGGACAATGCGTGTCATATGTCTCACGCCTTATTTTCGGCGGTGCATGGTTTGATCTCTATTATGATGATGCGAAACACAGATATTCCTTCTACGATGAACAAAACGACTTTGGACGAAACAGTTTCAGCTTTCGTTAAGTCTTTGTAAATTTTTTTTAAACTAATAATTAACACCGTTAGGAAAAATACCATCTGATTTTCGATGTAAATTCAGTAAAAACTAAAAAATAACTATTAAAACTATATTACAATTGCAGGATGCTTTTACTATTAAGCTTAACACTGTTAGATAAATTAACACACAATTAATACACCTCATTCTATATACATATCAACATTAAAAAACGGACAGCTATTATGAAAATGACGATCTGACGCACCTATTAAAAATTCTGAAATTTTTTTTGAACTAATTATTAACACCGTTAGGAAAAATAACGGAATTTGTTAAAAGAACACTATTACTTAAATCTAACACTTCATTAAAAAAATTAAACCAACAATGAAAATACCTGGAAAAATAAGGTTTATCGTACTTATATCAAGTATTATCCTTCTACAGAACTGCACCAAAGCAGCAGAAGGTTCCAACGCAGCACCACCTGCCCCGGAACTGCCGGTTTACACCGTGATTTCTTCTCCAGCCACCACATATCAGGAATTCCCAACCGCATTGGAAGGGAAAAATAACGTAGAGATCAGATCTCAGGTAGATGGTTACCTCGATAGGATCTATGTGGAAGAAGGCGCATACGTAAGAGCCGGACAGCCATTATTTAAAATAGATTCAAGAGCATATGGTGAGCAGGTGAATATGGCGCAGGCCAATCTTCAGGTTGCCAATGCCAATATCGAAAAAGCTAAAGTGGAAGTTGACAGACTTCAGCCCTTAGTAGCAGCCAAAGTGGTTTCTGATGTACAGCTTAAAACAGCCAAAGCCAATTATGCAGCCGCAGTTGCCGCCTCATCACAAGCCAGAGCTTCAGTAGGAAATGCAAGGATCAATGTAGGATTTACAACAATCACAGCACCGGTAAGCGGATACATCGGAAGAATTCCTTACAAAAAAGGAAGCCTGATCTCAAGAACAGATCCCAATCCTTTGACACTACTATCTGATATCAGCGAAATTTATGCATACTTCTCTTTAAGCGAGCTTGATTTCATTGCATTTCAAAATAAATATCCAGGTGCAAGCCTAGACGAAAAACTGAAGAATATGCCAATGGTAGACCTGATTATCGCAGACAACAGTACGTATCCTGAAAAAGGAAAAATGAGCATTGTAGACGGGCAGTTTGATAAAACTACCGGTGCCATCAGTGTACGTGCGGTTTTTCCAAATGCACAGGGAACGCTTAGAACCGGAAATACGGGAAGAGTACGCCTGCCTCAGATGCTTTCCAACGCAGTAGTCATTCCACAGGAATCTACTTTTGAAATTCAGGACAAAACCTATGTATATATCTTAGGAAAAGACAACAAAGTAACCAGCAAACCAATCAAGATTTCAGGAAAAACCGAAAACTACTACTTTATTTCTGAAGGAATTTCTCCGGGAGAAAAAATCGTGTACACAGGAATTGGTGCTTTAAAGGATGGTGCATCCATCAAGCCGAAAGCGATTTCATCTGACAGCTTATTGAGAGCTAAACCTTTGTAATCTACTCCGAATACAGAAGACTTAAAAAAATAAACTTCTTATGTTAAAACAATTTATAGAAAGACCGGTACTTTCAACGGTCATCTCCATTATACTGCTATTGCTGGGAGCACTTTCGGTTTTCAATTTACCGATCACGCTGTTTCCAGACATCGCACCACCTAGTGTTCAGGTAACAGCGTTTTACCCTGGAGCGAATGCAGAAGTTGTCGCCCGTTCCGTTGCTGTTCCTATTGAGGAAGCGGTAAACGGTGTTGAGAACATGACCTACATGACCTCCAACTCAAGTAACGACGGATCAATGACCCTGAGCGTATTTTTCAAACAAGGCTCTGATCCGGATAATGCTGCAGTAAACGTTCAGAACCGTGTATCTAAAGCCATGAGCCAGCTTCCTCAAGAAGTAGTTCAGGCCGGAATCTCGACGCAGAAAGTACAGAACAGTATGATTATGTTCATGGGACTGTCAAGTGATGATCCAAAACAATATGATGAATTATTCCTTCAAAACTACCTTAAAATCAACGTAATTCCGCAGATACAGCGTATTCCGGGAGTTGCACAGGCTCAGGTATTCGGAACAAGGGATTATTCCATGAGAATATGGTTAAAACCCGACAGGTTAGCAGCTAACAATCTTTCTCCACAGGAGGTGATGGCCGCCATCAAAGATCATAACCTTGAAGCTGCACCTGGACGTTTAGGACAGGGAAGTAAAGAAACTTACGAATATATTCTAAAGTATAAAGGTAAATTAAACAAGAATGAAGACTACGAAAACATTGCGATTAAAGCCAATAATGACGGTTCATTTTTAAGATTAAAAGATGTAGCAAGAGTAGAATTCGGTTCCTATACGTATACAGCAGCCAACAGAGTAGACGGTAAGCCGGTAGCAGGTTTCGCTATTTTACAAACAGCAGGTTCCAATGCAAACGAAATTCTGACTGAAATTGAAAAACAGGTAGATCAGTTCTCCACTACCCTTCCAAAAGGAGTGAAGCCGATCATCATGTACAACTCCAAAGACTTCCTTGATGCTTCTATTCATCAGGTAGTTGAAACTTTGGTGATTGCATTTATCCTGGTATTTATTGTGGTGTATATCTTCCTTCAGGATTTTAGATCTACCTTAATTCCAGCGATTGCTGTTCCGGTTGCTATTATCGGTACCTTCTTCTTCCTGCAGCTGTTTGGATTCAGTATCAATATGCTGACGTTGTTTGCATTAGTACTCGCCATAGGTATTGTTGTGGATGATGCCATTGTCGTGGTAGAAGCCGTACATTCCAAAATGGAACAGACAGGAATGCCCGTAGAGCAGGCTACCACCAACTCTATGAGTGAAATTTCCGGAGCGATTATCTCAATTACATTGGTAATGTGTGCTGTATTTATTCCGGTTGGTTTCATGCAGGGACCTGCAGGAGTTTTCTACAGACAGTTTGCTTTCACATTGGTAATTGCCATCATGATTTCAGCAGTGAACGCATTAACATTGAGCCCGGCTTTATGTGCTTTATTCCTGAATGATCCTCAGGGAGAACACGGGGATCACGGTCACAAAAAAGGTTTTGGAGCAAAGTTTTTCAATGCATTCAATGTAGCCTTCAATAATATGACCAAAAAATACATCTACAGCCTTAAGTTTTTAATCAAAAACAAATGGGTTGCAGTTGGAGGTCTGGCGCTTATTATTGCATCAAGTGTATTCTTAATCAATAAAGCTCCTACAGGATTTATCCCAACGGAAGACCAGGGATTTGTTTTATACGCAGTCAATACGCCTCCGGGAAGTTCACTGGACAGAACCAACAAAGCTACTGAGCAGATTGATAAGATTGTAAATTCTGAAAAGGCCATGAATCACCTTTGGGTAGCGGATGGGATGAACTTTATCAGTAATGCCAATGCCTCTCCTTATTCTGCAGGTTTTATTAAGCTTAAAGATTATAAAGACCGTGGTGATATGAAAGATCCGGATCAGATTGCAGCAACATTGACGGGAAAGGTTGCACAGGTGAAAGATGCGAATGCATTCTTCTTCAACTTCCCTACTGTTCAAGGTTTTGGTAACGTTTCTGGTTTTGAATTTATGCTTCAGGATAAAACCAACGGTTCTTTTGAGCAATTAGGAACAACCACCCAAGCCTTCATCGGAGAACTGATGAAACGTCCGGAAATTGCATTTGCCTTTACAACTTATGCAGCGGGAAATCCACAATACACTATTGATGTAGATTCTGATAAGGCCAATCAACTTGGTGTTTCTGTCACAGAATTGATGCAGACCATGCAGATCTATTACGGAAGTAGCTTTGTTTCAGATTTCAACAGATTCGGAAAATATTACAGAGTAATGGCTCAGGCAGATATTCCTTACCGTACGGATGCCAATTCTCTGGAAGGAATTTATGTTAAAAATAAATCTGGCGAAATGGTTCCTGTAAAGACTTTGGTTACTTTAAAAAGAACCTTCGGGCCTGAAACGGTAACAAGAAACAACCTTTTCAACGCAGTAACGATTAACGGAACACCAAAACCAGGCTACAGTACCGGAGATGCCATTAAAGCAGTAGAAGAAGTGGCTCAGAAGTCACTGCCGAGAGGTTTCGGATATGAGTGGACAGGAATTACCCGTGAGGAAATCAAAACAGGCGGTCAGACAGCATTTGTCTTTCTTTTAAGTATACTGTTCGTCTATTTCTTACTCGCAGCTCAGTATGAAAGCTACATTCTTCCATTTGCTGTGATTCTTACAGTTCCTACAGGGATTTTCGGGGTATTTGCTTTCACTGGATTAGCTGGAATTGATAATAATATTTATGTACAGGTAGGATTGATCATGCTGGTCGGATTGCTGGCAAAGAATGCAATCCTGATTGTAGAGTTTGCAGTTCAGCGAAGAAAGGCAGGAAGAACATTGATTGAATCTGCACTTCAGGCTTCAAGATTACGTCTGAGACCAATTCTGATGACCTCATTTGCCTTCATCATCGGTATGCTTCCGCTGGTTTGGACTCAGGGAGCTGCTGCAAAAGGTAACCATTCCATCGGGATCAGTACCGTAGGAGGAATGTTTACAGGAGTGGTATTCGGAATTTTCATTATTCCGGTAATGTATGTGATCTTCCAGTATCTGCATGAAAAAATGCCAAGCAGAAAAAAGAGAAGAGCACTAAAAAAACAGCAGGAAGAACTTTTGGCAACTGCTCATTAATAAATAAAATGATTTACAAAACTTTGAGAACACTTTTGAACCACAAAAGTCACAAAAATTTTTAAACACTTAAATTATTTGAAGTTTAACCTTCGAAAATAGAAGCCCATAAGTTTAAAGAATCAGAGATTTTATGCATAAATAATATACTTAAACATCTGTGAAAATCCGTGTAATCTGTGGTTAAAATAAAACAAAGTACTCTCCTACTAAAGACATCTTTGCAACCGACATCTCAAAGTTTTGTATTCAATTAAAAGTTTATTTAAAAACTATGAAAAGAATAAAGAATATTTTTCTAACATTTATATTGGCTATGGTTGCGGCTTCATGCGTGTCTAAACTGGCATACACGGAGCCAGACCTCCAGCTTCCGGAAAAATTCCAGTACACCGCTACTGCTGATACAGCAAGCATCGCCAATCTGGAATGGAAACAGTTTTTCAGCGATCCTATTTTACAGGGACTGATTGAAAAAGGAATTAAAAATAACTATGATCTTCAGATTGCTTTGAAACAGGTAGCTTCATCACAGGAGAAACTGAAGCAAGCAAAATATCTTCAGTATCCTGATGTAGGTTTCGCCGTTTCAGCGCAAATTTCAAAACCTTCAGAAAACAGCATGAACGGGAAAAGTTTAAATTCATTTTTAGGTCAGAATCATGTTGAAGATTATAATGCAGCCTTCAACCTTTCATGGGAAGCAGACATCTGGGGCAAGATCAAAAATCAGCAGGAAGTTTCAAGAATGCAGTATCTGCAAACTTACGAGGCAACAAAAGCAGTGCAGACACAGGTTGTAGCAGCTATTGCCCAGGGATATTACAATCTATTGATGCTTGATAAACAGATTCAGATTGCAAAATCAAACCTGGAATTAAGCACCAATACCCTTTCTATCACTGAAAAAATGTGGCAAAGTGGTGATACAACTTCTTTAGGTGTTCAGCAGGCAGCTGCTCAGAAACAATCTACGGAACTTCTGATCACACAATTGGAACAAACTATTGCAATCCAGGAAAATGCTTTAAGCATTCTTGTGGGCGAAAATCCAACAAAGATCAGCAGAACGATTGAAATGTCGGATACTTCTTTACCACAGGATATTTCAGCAGGCCTTCCGGCAGCAATGGTGAGCCGTCGTCCGGATGTCCGTCAGCAGGAACTGGTTCTGTTGGAATCCAATTCAATGGTGGGAATTGCTCAGGCGAATATGTATCCTGCGTTGAAAATTACAGCCAACGGAGGGGTGAATTCATTCAAAATTGACAACTGGTTTCAGATTCCAGCTTCATTGTTCGGGTCTGTATTGGGAGGAATTACCCAGCCAATTTTCCAGAAAAGACAGTTGAAAACCGATCTTAATGTAGCTAAAATCCAAAGAGAGAAAAATGTACTGGCTTTCCGTCAGTCGGTTTTAAATGCAGTGGGTGAAGTTTCCGATGCTTTGGTCTCTAATGAAAGTTTAAAAGTTCAGGAACAGAAAGCAACAGAACAGGTAACAACCTTGAAAAACGGAATAAAAAGTGCCGAAATGCTTTACAAAGGCGGTATGGCCAATTACTTAGAAGTGATAACAGCTCAGGGAAATTCTCTGCAGGCTGAACTGAATCTTGCGTCTGTAAAAAGACAGAGACTGAGCAGCATTGTAGATCTTTACCGAGCTCTTGGTGGCGGTTGGAAGTAGTAAATTTAATTATATTGTTTTTAGTGCGGTCTCTAATTCAGGGGCCGCATTTCTATTTCTCCTCAAATTAAAATTATTCTTGTACCTGTTCAGAGATCCACTGAAGCAGATCCTCAAAATCTTTCTGTGAATACCCCAATGGCAAATAATGAATATCATCCGCTTTTCTATACCACGTCAGCTGTCGTTTTGCATATCTCCGGCTGTTTTTCTTAATTTCAGAAACAGCAAAATCCAAATCCCATTCGCCATCGAAATATTTGAATAACTCCGCATAGCCAACTGTATTTAAAGCAGTCAGACCCTTAAATTTCTCTAAACCTTTTGCTTCATCCAGGAGACCCTTCTCCATCATGATATCTACCCGTCTGTTGATTCTGTCATACAGATCTTCTCTTGGAGCTTCAATTCCGATGCGGATCACGTTAAAATCTCTTGAATCCTGAGAAACAGCAATAAGTTCAGAATATTTTTTATCCGTTTGCCAGATTACGTCAATTGCCCGTAACAGTCTTCTGTGATTATGAAAATCCACTACTTCAAAATACTCAGGATCGAGCTCTTTCAATATTTCCTGAAGTTTTTCTATTCCTTCCGTATCAAAGATTTCCTGAAGTTTTTTCTGATTATCTTCATTAGCTTCCGGTAAATCATTCAGACCTTCAATCACTGCTTTTTCATACATCATACTTCCACCGACCAAAATGACGGTATCATGACTGACGAAAAGTTCATTGAGTTTTTTTAAAGCATCTTCTTCATACTGCCCGATAGAATAATATTCCTGAACTGAAAGATTCCCGATAAAATGATGAGGTGCCTCCGCCAGTTCTTCTGCGGAAGGTGAAGCAGTACCGATTTTCATTTCCCGAAAAAACTGACGCGAATCACAAGAAATAATCTCAGTATTGAAATGAGCTGCGAGATCAATAGCCAGTCTCGTTTTTCCAATTCCAGTGGGTCCTACTACAGAAATCAAATTTTTCACAGTGCTAATTTAAATGTTTATCTTTGTACAACAATAAAAAACTATGATTTTATCAATGACCGGATTCGGCCGAGCCGAAGGTGTTTTTGAAGGAAAAAAGATTTCGATAGATATTAAATCACTGAACAGCAAAAGCTTTGATTTAAATATCAAAGTTCCTTTGCGTTATAAAGAGAAAGAATTCGAGATCAGAAAAATCCTTAACGACAGAATTATCCGTGGGAAAGTAGACTGCTATATCAACCTGGAAAATCTTGAAGAGACAAATGATGTGAAGATCAACAGGAGTTTAATAGATTCTTATATGAACGAACTTCGTACGATTGCTTCCGACGGCCCTGATTTTGAGTACCTGAAAATGGCGGTAAGACTTCCTGATGCTATTTCTTCGAGACCCGATGAACTTACAGAAGGTGAATGGGAATCTTTAGCAAAAATAGTTCACGCAGCTGTAGACCGATTCATGGAATTCAGAAAAACCGAAGGTGGTATTCTACACGAAGAACTGGAAAGAAATATCCAGAATATTGATAAATATCTTTCAGAAGTAATTCCTTTTGAAGAAGAAAGAATCATTGCAGTAAAAGAACGTTATCAAAAATCGTTAAAAGAATTCGAGAATGTAGACGAAACCCGTTTCTACCAGGAAATGGCGTATTTTACAGAGAAACTTGATATTGCTGAAGAAAAAGTGAGACTTACCCAGCATTTGAAATACTACAAAGAAGTAATGGATAACGAAGATTTCAACGGGAAAAAACTTGGTTTTATTTCTCAGGAAATTGGAAGAGAGATCAATACTTTAGGTTCAAAAGCCAATCATGCAGAAATCCAGAAACTGGTGGTCATGATGAAGGATGATTTGGAAAAAATAAAAGAACAGACGTTAAACGTATTATAGACCATAGACCTATAGACAAGAGATCAGAGACCTCCATCTCGTATCTCTGATCTAAAATCTCTAATCTGAATGAATAAAGTTATCATATTTTCAGCACCATCGGGGAGCGGAAAAACTACATTAGTAAAACATTCTCTGAAAACGTTTCCTCAACTGGCATTTTCTATCTCCTGCACTACAAGGCAGCCGAGAGGAAGTGAAGCCCATGCAGTAGATTATCATTTTTTAAGTCCGGATGAATTCAGACAGAAAATAAAGGAAGATGCTTTTGTAGAATATGAAGAAGTATATACTGACAAATATTACGGTACTTTAAAATCTGAAGTGGAAAAAATCTGGAATCAGGAAAAAGTAGTTATTTTTGATGTGGATGTAAAAGGGGGAATTTCTTTAAAAAAATATTTTAGAGAAAAAGCATTGTCCATTTTCATTGAACCTCCTTCCATAGAAGAATTGGAACGAAGATTGATTACCAGAAACACGGATGATGCAGAAACCATAAAAACCCGTGTAGCAAAGGCTGAAGAAGAAATGACCTTTGCGAAAGAGTTTGACAGGATCGTCATTAATACCGATCTTGATGAAGCAAAAAAAGAAATAGAAAGTTTAATAAAAAATTTTATAGAAAGAAACTAGAAGCTATAAATGTGAAGTTAGTTCCCATTATACCATTTAAGTCGTATCGAAACTCTAACTTCTCATTTCTAATCTCTAACTTCTATAATCAAAAATTGAGGTTGATATGAGTACCGAAACATTAGAAAAAGCTAAATCTGCGATTCCTGTAAGAGGATTTCTGGATATTAAAGACATAGCAATCCCTCAAGGAGAAGAATTGGTGAAAGCTATTCTGAAACTTAAAGAAGAAAAAAACGCGGTGATTCTTGCCCATTATTACCAGCCGGGAGAGATTCAGGATATCGCTGATTTCCTTGGAGATTCTCTGCAGCTGGCAAGACAGGCAAAAGATACCAATGCAGACATGATCGTATTCTGCGGGGTACATTTTATGGCTGAAGCCGCTAAGATTCTTAACCCGACTAAAAAAGTAGTTCTTCCTGATACCATGGCTGGATGCTCTCTGGCAGACGGATGTTCAGGAGAAGGGTTAAGAAAAATGCGTGAACAGCACCCAAACGCTTTGATTGCCACTTACATCAACTGTAATGCAGAAACTAAAGCAGAAAGTGATATCATCGTGACCAGTTCAAATGCTGAAACCGTCATTGAAGCCTTACCAAAAGACAGGCCTATTATCTTTGCACCGGATAAAAACTTAGGAAGGTATCTCTCTAAGAAAACAGGTCGTGATATGATCCTTTGGGATGGAAGCTGTATCGTACACGAAGCATTTTCTATGGAAAGAATTGCACAACAGCTTGCAGACAATCCGGATGCTAAACTTATTGCACACCCTGAAAGTGAGGAAGCCGTTTTAAAACTGGCTCACTTTATCGGCTCTACTTCTGCCCTGTTGAATTTTGTAGAAAAAGACGACTGTCAGAAATTCATTATCGCCACCGAAGAAGGAATTCTTCACGAAATGAGAAAACGTGCACCGCACAAGGAACTTATTCCCGCTCTTGTTTTTGATGAAAGCTGTAACTGTTCGGAATGTTTCTACATGAAACGCAACACCATGGAGAAATTATACCTGTGTATGAAATATGAGCTTCCGGAAATCCTTATTGACGAGGAGCTTCGTATAAGAGCACTGAAGCCAATTGAAGCTATGCTAGATCTTTCGAAAAGCATAAAATAATGAAAAAGCACTGTTTTCACAGTGCTTTTTTCATTTCTTAAAAGGATCCGAACAACGATAATCTACTAAAACCCGTAATTTACAACAAGCCGGTAAAGCATTATAGCCATCACATGATCTTGGATAATCCGGTGCCGGTCCGTAAGGGCCCGGAGGACAGTTTTCATAACAGACATTTCCCCCGTTAATAGATTTTAGGTTTTTCTTTGTTTAATTTTTCGTATTAATTTATTTTGATCTATTAAATATAACATTTTCAATCAAAATATAAACAGTTGAACCTGAAAGCTAAAACAAATGACTGATTACTTACTGAACCTACGAAAAACCTTCATTAATTTTTGTAAGCATTACACCATCGGAGGATAGCAAGTGCCTCCCGGAGTTCTCCAGCAGCCCCAGGCACCACCGCCACGGAAGCATACATACGCAGCACCACCACATGTTTCAATCTGAAACTCGGTAAATCCGCCACTGATCTTACTTTTTTCTTCTCTGGATAGATTTTTTAGATTTTTCATAGTAATTTATTTTGTTCAATAAATATATAGTATTTTAAACATCATATGTTAAAAATATCACATAGTTAGGAATAATAGACTAATTAATCACCGGACCTACACAACTCGGCATGACAAGATACTGCCCTTTGCAACAATCTGTCAAAGCGACATACTGCTGGCAGCTGCGCGTTGCTCCGGATCCCGGAGGACCAAAAGTAGTTCCTGCAGGGTAAGGACAACCGCCAGGACACGCTGCACCATTGATTTTTTTCAACTGTTGTTTTGATAATTTTCTCATAATACTTGTTTTTATTGTTAATAAATTATTTTAGTAAACATAAGAGTATAATACGCCGGCAGGACTATTCCATTGCTGCGGTTACAATTACAAAAAGCACCATAACATGTTTTGATCTGAAACTCTTTTTAGTTATCTATTTCTACCGGAATTTTCCCACAATAGATTCCTTTAGGAATGCATTTTTTCGAGTACTCACACCAGTAGTGAGTATATATACATACACATGGAAACGGACCGCAGTCTATCCCCGCACCTGTAACTGTTTTTAATTCTCCTCTTGAGAGTTTCTTAAGTTTTTTCATAATATTTAAGATTAAATTTCTCACACACCGTTGATATGCTAAACAAAGATGAACCTCAAATAATTTAAAACAAAACCAGAACTAGCAGGTGTAGCTGAATATTGAGTAAGTGATGCATTCTAAACTATTTCTGTAACAAATAGCAAAAAAAAGACTGCCTTTTCAGACAGTCCTGCAATTTTTCGCTACCGGTTTATTGGAAACATTCCGAACTAACAAAAACACAGCTTTTGCATCGGCTTAGGAGCACATTATAATCCTCACATGAGTAATCAAATCCGCCAGAAGGCCCACCAGGACCAAATCCGCCAGTCGGACATCCACTACAGTTGGAAACTCCTCCGTTAATCTTTCCTAATTTTTCCCGTGACATTTTCTTTAAATTTTTCATAGTAATTCTATTTTGTTTTAGATTCTAAATATAGCCATTCTACAGAAAAAGAACATCTTTAAAATGAATAAATCCCATTAAATCGATTTAAATTAATTTAATGTAAACGAAAATAATTTTGCTGTTTCCAAATAATTTGTACATTTGTCTGGTAAAGAATGGACTTTCTAAGAAACATATCAGATATTTCTGTATCGGAATTACTTATTCCGGTTCTGTCTTCTGTTTCTACATTCACAACTACAACAATTACCCCATAGCGGGGTAAATTTTCACATATTATTTCCGGCACCCGTACTCTTTTTTGAAGAGTAAACATTTCGTTTTACCAACCTCAAATCAATAATAGATGAAAATCTTAAAATTCGGCGGTACATCCGTCGCTAATGCCCGGAATATTCTTCTGGCAGAAAATATCATTAAAAAAGAATCCTCACAGAACAGGGTCATTGTTGTAGTTTCAGCGCTCCATAATGTTACAGACAGTCTGATAAAAGCGGCAGAATATGCTTCTTTTAAAGATGAGAGCTATATCCCTATCATAAAAAAACTTGAAGAAAGCCATCTTGATCTTGTTAAAAAACTGATCCCAGTTTTAGAGCAGAGTACATGGCTGAGCTTCGTTAAAAAACATTTTAACGATATGGAAGATATCTACAACGGAATTTTTGTATTAGGTGAGTTCACCAATAAAATAAGGGATAGAATCACTTCCTACGGTGAATTTCTTTCTTCAAATATTATTGCAGCCAGACTCCAGTGTGAAGGATTAGACTGTGTCTGGATGAATGCCGCTGACCAGATCAAAACGGACGGCAGCTTTACCAATGCAAAAGTTGATTTCAATGCAACTGAAGTAAATTTAAAAAATTATGTAACGAATCATCAAAATCAGATTATTATTGCTCCAGGCTTTGTTGCAAAAGATCAAAATGGCAATGCCACAACATTAGGAAGAGGAGGTTCAGATTATACTGCAGCTATCATTGCTGCAGCAGTTTCGGCTGAGGAACTTCAGATTTGGACGGATGTAAGCGGGATGATGACTGCAGATCCAAGATTGGTCTCCAATGCCAAACCCATCCCCGCAATCTCTTATCATGAAGCCATGGAACTTTCTCATTTTGGAGCTAAAGTACTTTATCCACCATCCATACAGCCTGTGATGGTAAAAAATATTGCCCTTAAAATCAAAAATACTTTTGATCCCGATGCACCCGGGACTTTGATTTCTCACAGCCTGAACCAGCCAGCAAATGAAGAACGACAGATTGCGGCAGGAGTTTCCAATATGAGTCATATCGCACTTCTTACCCTGGAAGGAAGCGGAATGGTGGGTATTCCCGGAGTTTCTGCTAAACTTTTCCAATGCCTAAGCTTTGAAAAAATAAATGTTATTTTGATTACCCAGGGCTCATCAGAGCATTCCATTACTATAGCTGTTAATGAAAAAGATATGTATGAAGCCGAAAACATAGTCAACTCAACTTTTGAAGATGATATAAGACTGTATAGAATGGCTCCCGTAAAAATAGAAACCGGACTTTCCATTGTTGCACTGGTAGGTGAAAATATGAAGAACAGAAGCGGCATTTGTGCCAAAATGTTTGGATGCCTTGGTAATAACGGAATTAATATAAGAGCTATTGCACAGGGTTCTTCAGAAAGAAATATTAGCATCGTTATTTCAGAAAAAGACATCAGAAAAGCAGTCAATGTTCTTCACGAAGAATTCTTTGAATCAGAAATAAAACAGGTGCATCTTTATCTCTGCGGAACAGGTAATGTAGGCTCAAAACTAATACAGCAGATCTACGAACAAAATGCATATCTGCAGGAAAATCACCTGATCAATTTGCGGATTGCTGGAATTTCCAACAGCCGAAAAATGTTGTTTGCGGACAAAGGAATTCCTGAAAATGAATTCAGCAGCTGGGGCGAAAATGCCACCGAGGCCACTATTCAAGGATTTGCTGGGGAAATTATTTCACGAAATCTACGAAACTCCGTATTTATAGATGTTACAGCCAGTTCACAAGTTCCGGAAGTATATGAAAGTCTGTTAAAAAGAAGTATTAATATCGTAGCCTGCAACAAAATTGCCGCTTCATCGGATTTTGAAAAATACAAAAATCTAAAATATACAGCACGGAACCACAACTGCCATTTCCACTTTGAAACCAACGTAGGCGCAGGACTTCCGGTTATTGGGACGATTAATGATTTAATGAAAAGCGGAGACAAGATCACTTCTATTCAGGCGGTATTAAGCGGTACTCTAAATTTTGTTTTTAATCATTATGACGGAAGTAAAACCTTCTCGGAAGTGGTTGCACAGGCACAAAAAGAAGGGTATACAGAACCGGATCCACGATTGGATCTTACCGGAACTGATGTAGCCCGCAAAATTTTAATTTTGGCAAGGGAAGCCGGATATCCTTTACAGTTTGAAAGTATTGAAAATGAAAGTTTTCTGCCTGAGGAATGTCTTCAGGGAAGCGTGGAAGACTTTTATGCGAAGCTTACGGAATATGAAGATCATTTTAAAAGCCTGCTAAATAATGCAAAAAAAGACGGTAAGATCTTGAAATATACCGCAGAATTTAGAGACGGAAAAGCCAAAGTAGGCCTCCAGCATGCTGCCCCGGATAGTGATCTGTTTCATCTTTACGGCAAAGACAATATTGTTATCTTCAAAACTTTAAGATATTCTGAGCAGCCTCTCGTAGTGAAAGGTGCAGGTGCGGGTGCTGAAGTAACTGCCAGTGGAGTTTTTGCCGACATTATACGATCCGTTTAAAATAAGTACTATGAAAAAGATAAAAATAAAAGTTCCGGCTACCGTTGCCAATCTGGTTTGTGGCTTTGATATCCTGGGAATGGCCATCCATGAGCCTTATGACGAAATGGAGCTGAAATTACTGGATACCCCGGAAATCATCATCAGGCATGAAGATCATTTTGGTCTTCCCGAAGATCCTTCGCACAATGTAGCCGGGGTTGTACTCCGGAATATCCAACAGCACTTTCAATTAACAAAAGGGTTTGAAGTAACGATCCGAAAACATATAAAACCGGGCAGCGGGCTCGGTTCCAGTGCGGCAAGTGCTGCAGGAGCTGCTTTTGGGGCTAATGCTCTGTTGGGAAATATCATGTCTAATGAGGAAATGGTTTACTTTGCAATGTTTGGGGAAGAACTTGCTTCCGGAGTTCGCCATGCAGACAATATTGCCCCATGCATTTATGGCGGCATTACCTTGGTAAAATCCTCCTCTCCTATTGATATTATTCCGCTCAACACTCCGGATTTGTTTGTATCAGCCGTACATCCTCAGGTAGAGGTCAAAACTTCCGATGCAAGGCAGATCTTGAAGAAAAATATTTTGTTGAAAGATGCTGTTCAACAGTGGGGAAATATCGCAGGACTGGTAGCCGGCATCCTGAAAAATGATGTCTCTCTGATCGGAAGAAGCCTGAATGATGTAATTATAGAGCCTGTACGGAGCATCCTGATTCCAAAATTTGACGAAATCAAAACAAAAAGTTTAGAAGCTGGTGCATTAGGAGGTGGAATTTCAGGGTCCGGCCCTTCCATTTTTATGCTGGCAGAGAAAAAAGAAACGGCAGAAAAAATCTCACAACTGATGAAATCTGTTTACGATGAGATCGGAATTGAGAGTTTTGTATATGTTTCAAAAATAAATCCATCAGGAATCCAGATCGTTGAAGAGGGTTAATGATGAAAATCAAATAAATTAAAACAATGAATTATTATAATCTAAAAGACAAGCAACAGACCGTTGATTTTAAAACTGCCTCCATAAAAAGCCAGGGCAGGCAAAAAGGACTATTTTTTCCGGAAAATATTCCTCAGTTTGAAAAAGAGTTTATTCAAAATTTGCATCTCTATTCTGATGAAGAGATCGCCTTCAGATGTATGAAAGATTTTATCAGTGAAGAAATTCCTGCTGAAATAATACAAGAAATCGCTGCCGAAACAATCAGTTTTGAAATTCCTTTGAAAAAAATCAATGACCGGATATCTGTTCTGGAACTTTTCCATGGCCCAACTTTAGCATTTAAAGATGTAGGCGCGAGATTTATGAGCCGCTGCCTGTCTTATTTTCTGAAGGATGAAAATAAAAAAGTAACGGTTCTTGTGGCCACTTCCGGTGATACAGGCGGAGCTGTTGCACATGGGTTTTATAATGTTCCGGGAATCAATGTGGTTATTCTTTATCCTAAAAATAGGGTGAGCCCGGTTCAGGAAAAACAGCTTACTGCGCTCGGTGGAAATATTTCTGCATTGGAGGTCAACGGAAATTTCGATGACTGTCAGCATCTCGTGAAGCAGGCTTTTGCAGATGAAAGTATTAATTCCGAACTGTTTTTGACTTCTGCCAATTCGATCAATATCGCCAGGTGGCTTCCTCAGCAGATCTATTATTTACTAGCTTTGAAACAATGGAAACAACAGGAGAATGAAAACCCTGTGATCTGTGTTCCAAGTGGAAATTTCGGAAATATCTGTGCAGGGCTTCTGGCTTATTTCAGAGGACTTCCGGTGGAACATTTTGTTACAGCTTGTAATGAAAATGATGTGGTTCCGGATTACTTAAAAACCAATCAATATCAACCTAAAAAAGCTGCTGCAACCTTATCCAATGCCATGGATGTGGGAGATCCAAGCAATTTCACCAGAATTCTGGAACTTTTTGACCATCAATTTGAAAAGCTGAAGACTGTGGTTTCCGGATATTCCATAGATGATTGTTCTACATTAGAAACAATTAAAGAAGTCTATGAAAAATATAGTTATATTCTGGATCCTCATAGTGCTGTTGCATTTGCTTCCCTGGAACAATATCTCAATGAGAATCCTGGCAAAAAAGGATTTATACTGGGAACTGCCCATCCGGTGAAATTCCCGGAAGCAGTAGAAAAAGCAGTACCTATCACTATTGAGATCCCTGCAAGCCTGGAAGCCCTGATGAAAAAGGATAAAAAAACTGTAGAAATAAACCCGGATTTTGAAGAATTAAAACGATTTTTGCTGAATAAAAATCAGGAACAATGAGCAAGATCTTTCTTGAAGAGATAAAAATATATGCATACCATGGTGTACTTCCCGAAGAAAACATCATCGGAACCTATTATATTTTAAATACAGAGCTGCATACGGATCTTTGGAAAGCTGCGGAAACGGATGACCTGAATGATACCATCAGCTATGCCGACATCAATGAGATCATCCACAAGGAAATGACCGTTAAATCTAAATTACTGGAGCATGTTGCCGGGAGGATTATTATGAAGATCAGCGAAAGTTTTCCTCAGATTTCATATATTAAATTGAAGATCACAAAAACTTCTCCCCCGATGCAAGGCGAAATGAAGGGAGCAAGCATTGAACTGGAAAAAAGTTTCAAACCTGATGGGCAATAAAAATTTTCATATTTATTTAAAAACATAAAGCATTGAAATTCATCAAATTATTATTTATATTAAGTTTTGCATTTGCTTTCGGGCAGACAGCAGTCGATAATCAAGCTGCAGTATATAATTTTCCAAAGATCAAATCCAGTATTACCATGCCGGTAACGATTCCGCTTTCGGAGATCAGTAATATGATCAATGCTTCAGTAAAGGATCTGATATTCCAGGATGATTCTTATACTGATAATAATAATGACCAGTTTAAGGTAAAAGTATGGAAAACCCGTCCTATCCGTTTGGTAGGTGGTACCAATCAAAATATTCTTATTGAGGTTCCTTTAAAGATATGGGCTGAAAAAGGAATCGGTACATTGGGGGTCTATTCTTATCAGAACACGACTTTTGAAACCGTGATGTCTTTTAATACAACGTTGAGTTTCAATAATAACTGGACAATATCAACCAATACTCAGCCTAATGGCTTCAGATGGGTAACAAAGCCGGTTCTGGACTACGGGAAAATACAGATTCCCATCACGTCACTTGTAGAAAAAAGCCTGAGAGAACAGCAGGGAAAATTCGCCAAAACAATTGACCAGCAGATGACTGCCCAACTGAACTTCCAGCAGTATGCGGTGATGGCGTGGAATGTTTTTTCGCAGCCTTTTAATATTTCGGAGGAATATAATACCTGGCTGAAAATAAGCCCGTTAAACGTGAATATCACTCCATTGAAATTCTATGGAAATGAGATCACTACCAATATTGGAATGGATATTTATTCGGAAACTTATACGGGAAGTAAGCCTGGAGCTTCACCAAATATAAAATCAGTGAGCAATTTTAATGTTGTCCCGGCTCTGGCAGACAAATTTCTTCTTCAGACGACTGCAAATGTTCCTTTTTCTGAAGCGACGAATATTGCAAGAAATATGTTCATGAACAAGGAATATGACGTAAGAGGTTCCAAGGTAAAGATCAAAGATGTCAGGGTTTACGGTGCTGAAGGAAGGGTAATTGTTGAAGCTGAAACAGAAGGTTATGTCACTGGCAAGGCCCTTATATCAGGAATTCCGGTTTATGACGAAATGAAAAAGAAAATAGTCCTTTCCAATACAAAATTCAATCTCAGAACGGCTAATATTCTGCAAAAGACAGCCACCCTTCTTTTTAAGGGAAAGATTGTAAAGATGATTGAAGATGAGTACGGAATACCCACTCAGGATCTGGAGCTGGCCTCTAAAAAGAGCATTGAAGACGCATTTAATAAAGAATATTATAAAGGGCTAAAAATGAATGGAAGAGTTTTCAATCTGAAACCAAGCAAGATCCTTCTCAATAATTCAGGAATCACGGCAGTCATTGACACCAATGCCACTTTAAAACTAATACTCAACGGAATTTAAATTATACTTAAACTAAAAACTAACCATGCGAAAACATTTAGTCATTATTGAAAGACACAGAGCTTCCAAAGGCGCAAGACTTGCCAATTATTTAATTGATCTTGTTACTTTTTACATTGCATTTTTTGTGCTGCTTATGATACTTACACTCATCAGTCCTGCTTACAGAGGATGGATCGCCAATGCCAGTGATATAGAACAGAGACTGCTGGGAATCATTTCCTATATCCTATTCACATTCTTAGTAGAAACCACTACAGGAGGCCGAAGCCTGGGAAAATTAATCACAGGAACAAAAGTCATTATGGTAGACGGACAGAAACCTTCTGTAGGAAATTATTTTTTAAGGAATATTATCCGAGGAATTATACTGATTGACCAACTTTCGTTTTTCGGTGAAAACGGACTTCATGACAGCTGGAGTAATACCCGTGTGATTAACATAAAAAATTATGATGCTGAAAGACAGCTAAAAAGCGATATCAGCAGTATTGGAGCGAAAGAAAATATTTAAAAAACTTTTGTTCATAAAGAATTTTTGCTATATTTGCACACCTCAAAAATGGTAAAAATGGTACTTTGGCCGAGCGGCTAGGCAGTGGTCTGCAACACCATCTACAGCGGTTCGAATCCGCTAGGTACCTCAAAGCCTTTCTATATAAACTGAATTTCAGTAGATTATAGAAAGGCTTTTTATTTTGCGTCCATTTCTGTGTCAACAACATTCAAAATAATTATTCTCCCCGTGATATTATTAAAAAAATCGGTTTTAATTTGTTATTATTAACTTTTGTAACCGAACTAAAATTTAATAATATAATTCTCTACATTAAGATACCCATTTTTATTCATCACCCACGCAGGCGCGTATTGTTTGGTTTTCTCTTTATATGCATGCGCGAACAGATACGGATATATTAAATATCCCCGCACGCACACGCGTATGGTTAGATTTAGAACAATCCATAAAGTTTTCTTCTATAATGCTTTATTATTACTTCTTCTATACGCATGTATTGAGTATAGAAAACCTTATCATTTGGTATAAATTTAATAATGCCTTCTTGCGTGCATGCACGTAGTACTCCGAATAAACAAAGAATCACTAGTATCGGTATCAAAGTGCCTCTTTATGGACGCAAAAAATAAAACCCTTTATTGGTGAGGCTTGAGCAAATTTATCAATCCTATACAAAATGATAAGGTTTATTTAACCATGCTAGATCCTGTTTAGTTCCATCAGCATTGTTTAATCATTATGCATCTCCAAAAAAAATTCCTGGACAATTGGGGAGACAAAGTGTGTAATTATTCAGAAATATGAATTTATAATTGTACAAATAATTATTCCGTGTCTTTACGGATATGAATGTAGTTACAATACTACGGGAAACCGTAATGAGTCTGTTTGAATTGTTAGTATTTTCGAAAACTAACAATTAAAGCAAATAAATTATGCCAATTAAAGAAGGGACAGTTAAATGTGCAAATGACTCAAACCATGTTATGGTAGCTGCAGAAGGTAATTACGCCTTAACAACAGTAAAAAAAGTTTCTGAAGGGAATCATGAATTTAAACCTGATCAGGGAATAATACTAAAAGTGTTTTTTTGTAATACATGCGGTTATATTCAAACATATGTAGATTCTAAATTAAGGTACTAATGGAAATCCCCATTATTTAGATAATGTAAATCAATACAAACAGCCGTTAACTGCTATAGACTAATTTAGCTTGATAGTAAAGCCCTCTCTTCAGAGGGTTTTTCATTTTGGTGTTCAAATATTAATCATGAAATGGTGCTATATAAAATAGTTCTGACAAGAATAAAAAAAAATCCCCGAATTGCTTCGGGGATAAAAACTAATAACCATGAAAACTCAAATTAAACATGAGTTGCTTGATTACATTGAAAAATCGTGCCAAAACTATTTATTACAAAAAAATATTTTCTTTATTTTTATTAAAGGTCATGTGGTATATATCCACACTATTTTAGATACATTTTTCCAAAATTCGCCCTCGTAATGGGTAGTTACAACCTTATTCCTGTTTTGTTAAAGCAGCTTAAACCCAATTTATAAATCGAACCAAATCCATTTTTTATGATTAAAATCATATTTTTAGAGGATGTTTTATTTCTACATTTGAAAAAATGCGATTCAATTTATCTTACTAATTTAATGTGTCAACAGCAATATTTATAATCTTAATACTTTTTTAGATCATACTTTTTTTTAACTCTCCTCTATTGGGAGAGTTTTCTTATGCAATGATTAAAGTATATTTTAATTATATCAGACGCTTGATAAAAACAAAAAAGCCTCCATAGTGGAGGCCTCAAAAACACAAATGATGAAAAAAAATTCTTATAATTTGAGCTAAAAATTATCTATTATTAATCTATATCAAAATTAACTTCTTTTACAATCTTATTTTATGAGTCAAGTCATAAAAGTCATTTTTTAACATTTAATAGATGTTATTTATGTATTTCTACCTATTATATTCAGTTAATTGTCCATAAACAGATATTAAATAAGTTATATTATACTGTACAGTCATTCAAACTATTTATAATATTTACATTAAAACAATTATTAAAAACTCAACTTATAGTTCTATCAGACAAAAAAGTCACAGACTGATCAATAAATTAACTTTCAATTTATAAAAAAAATCCTCGTGAGAGGATCTATAAAAAATGAATGCAGTATTTCCCTCAAAAAATTATTCTTCCCAGGTAATAGGAACATACACTGTAACATATCCGTCTGCATCTACCTGAGCATCAGAAACAGTTCCTGTCACAGTTCCATAACCAACCCAGCCTCCCTGTCCTTGTAATGCCGTAAATGTATACGTTCCTGCAGGAACACCTTCATAATATGCAGGAAGAGATTGAAAACCACCACCATAATAGGTATCAAATTCCTCTCCGGTCACAGTGTTTTTAGCAATAAAGCTACCAACATCATAATTTCCGGACAGAGTTTTGGTACCATTCGTAGAAATAAGTCCAAATCTCAGTCTATAGGTTTTCGCTTTAGAAGCCTCTTTAGAAGCTTCAGAATAAGCCTTCTGATTTGTGGTTTCCATCATATCATCATTGGAAGAACACGAAACAGCGATCATCGATAGGGCCATAAAAGCCATCGTTTTAAAAATTAATGTTTTCATAATAAAGTAATTTGGTTTTTCAAAAATAATTATTTCTTATGAACTGAATCAAAACTATTCATTAACTAAAAATTACATTACGAAAAGAAATAAGTTCCAACAAACGTCTGAAACAGGAGATTTTGATATAAAATTTAATACTTTAACACTTCTTAACTAAATTTTGGCTTCATAATTGAAAATAGAAATACAGTTACTGCCGTTTTGGCTAAACTATTTACAAAAATTTGAATTATGAAAAAGATAGTATTAGCAGGTTTTTTATCAGTCTTCCTAATGACAGCCTGCAAAAAAGACGACAGGACAGCTGAAAAATCTCTAGAAGAGCAAAAACTTGAATTTCAAGCAAGACAGCTTGATATAGAAAAACAAAAGCTGGCCATCGAGAAAGAAAAGTTAGTATACGAAGCACAGAAAAAAGCAGACAGTATCTCTGAAAGTAAAAAAGCGACAGCTACTGCAAACAATAATTCTAGACCTAAGGTCATAAGAGAAACGAGAACAATATATAGAGACAGAGGCTCAAACTCTAATTCCGGAAATGGAACTTATGCAAACAATGGAAGCAGTTCTTCGCAGGGAACTACCCAACAACAGAAAAAAGGATGGAGTAAAGCTGCTAAAGGTACCGCTATTGGTGCTGTAGGTGGTGCTGCAGTGGGAGCTATTGTTGCTAAGAAAAACAGAGGTCTCGGAGCCGTAATCGGCGGTGTAGTAGGTGGTGCAACCGGTTATACCATCGGTAGGGCTGGAGATAGAAAAGACGGAAGAGTTCAGCCACGTAATTAATATTTTCACGATAACATTTAAAGATTGCTTATTTTTAAGCAATCTTTTTTTATGATTTTACTTTTATTTTCATCAGTTCTTATCCTTACAACCCTTGCTGGCTGGGGAAAAATTATGGAAAAGCTTTTCGGAAATTTATCTGTAGGAATTTCTGGCAGTATTTTAAACGGTATAGTAGGATTGAGTCTTCTATGGACAGTAGCTGCATTTTTTATTCCCATTAATATATATGTAGAAATCCCTTGTGTTTTGGCAGGAATTCTGTTTTTTTTCAAAAAGAAATTATATCTGAATTTTTTTCTGATTTCGATGAAAGACGCCATCCTTATTGGAATTACTTCATTATTTATTCTTTACAGCAGTTCTTTTTATCCCTTTCTGTTAGACCATTTTGGATATTATGTTCCCACTATCAAATGGCTCACAGAATATGGTATGGTAAAAGGGATCTCCAATCTTGACCTTACCTTGGGCCAGATGTCTGTATGGCATATTTTCCAAACAGGATTTTCCAATTTTTCTGATCCATTTCTGAGGATTAATGCCGTACTTCTTATCATTTATAGCCTTTATATTTTTGAAAGAAAAAGCTGGGTCCAGCTTTGTTTCATCCCGGTACTGCTGCTTTTCTCACAAGTACCCAGTTCCGATCTGCCTGTTATCATATTATCATTAATTGTTTTAAATGAAATCATAACAGGAAATAAAAACATCAGTCTTCTATTCGCCTATTCTGTATTTGTTTTCTCTATAAAACCTACTATGATATGGCTTCCCGTATTGGTATTTCTGTGTTCCTTTTTCATTTTTAAACCCAATTATAAAAATCTGATTTTTGGATGCTTCATTCTTTTGCTATTCTTTATTAAAAATCTATGGACCTTCGGATACCCGGTATTCCCGGTAGCAATAGGTGATATTGGGGTAAGTTGGAAACCCAATCCGGAGGTATTAAAAATATCTTCAAAATATGCCATTCTGAAAACTTATGATATGCAGTATACTTACGAAGAAATTCAGAAATTTTCAGCCTATGACAGTATCAAAAATTGGTTTACATTGGATGGAATCAAATCAAAAATCAATATATTTTTTATTTTAAGCCTGGTAACATTTATAGTTTTTGCTCTTATTAAAAAGAAAAAGATCATTACTCTGATCTGTATCTCACTATTGATAAAAAGTGCATTGGTATTATCTTTTTCAGCACAGTACCGTTTTTTTATTGATGTATTTTTCGTCATATTTTTTATTCTGCTCATTAATTTTAGTAAAAGAAATTCATTTGTTTTTTTTTCAATAGGAAGTTTACTGGTTATCAGTTTTTTAAGCTTTCCTGATTTCATCCGTCAGTATATTCCCAGTTTTAAACCCGGAAGCTTTATGGCCGCATTTAAAAAAGAGCAGGTGTATAAGCCTTCAGTCTATGATTACAACAAATTTGAAACTTTCCGTATAGGAAACTTAAAATTCAATGTTTCAAAAAATTATCCTTTTAATTTCAATACTCCGCTTCCCGCAATATCACAGGGGTATATTCTGGATGACGTAGAGGCAGGGATTTTTCCACAGTATATTGACGAAAAAAATATCAGAAAAGGTTTTATCTGGAAACCGCTGACAGAAGATGAAAAAAAGAAGGCAGCGAACGTTATCAATAATATCAAAAACACTGATAAATAGAACAAATACAGAAACTTTATTATCTGAATAAAAATAGGTAATTTTGTAACATGTTCAATTCATTAGGTAATCTTCTCAGTCTTACAACATTTGGAGAAAGTCACGGTGTGGCTTACGGTGGTATCATCAATAATTTTCCGGCAGGTTTAACGGTAGATCTCGATAAAGTTCAATATGAATTGGATCGGAGAAAGCCCGGCCAGTCTGCAATAGTCACTCAAAGGAAAGAAAGTGACACGGTAAAGTTCCTTTCCGGAATCTTTGAAGGAAAAACTACAGGCACCCCAATCGGATTTATTATAGAAAACGAAAATCAGAAATCTAAGGACTATGATCACATTGCAGATTCATACCGTCCAAGTCATGCAGATTTCACGTATGACCAGAAATTTGGAATAAGGGATTATCGTGGGGGAGGAAAATCTTCAGCAAGGGAAACAATTAATTGGGTTGTTGCAGGAGCCTTGGCCAAGCAACTCTTATCCGGCATCGAGATCAATGCCTATGTTTCTTCTGTAGGCGATATTTTCTGTGAAAAACCATACCAGGATTTGGATTTTTCCAAAACAGAAAGTAACGATGTACGTTGTCCGGATGCTGAAACAGCCGAAAGAATGATCGAAAGAATCAAAGAGATCAAAAAAGAAGGCAATACCATTGGCGGAACGGTTACCTGCGTGATCAAAAATGTTCCCGTAGGAATCGGAGAACCTATATTTTCCAAGCTTCAGGCTGAATTAGGTAAAGCTATGCTGAATATCAATGCCTGTAAAGGATTTGAATACGGAAGTGGTTTCTGTGGTGCTAAAATGACAGGAAAGGAGCATAATGATGCTTTCAATACGGATTTCACTACAAAATCTAATCTTTCAGGAGGCATCCAGGGGGGGATTTCTAACGGAATGGATATTTATTTCCGCGCGGCATTTAAACCGGTAGCTACCATTTTGCGGCCTCAGGATAGCGTTGACCGATATGGAAATCCTGTTACCGTAGAAGGAAAAGGACGCCACGATCCGTGTGTAGTACCCAGAGCAGTTCCCGTTGTGGAAAGTTTGGCCGCATTTGTATTGGCTGACCTGTTTTTGATCAACAAAACAAGAAACATCAATAATTTTTAATAAATATTTTAAGTAATGAAAAATTACTGGGATCAGGGAATTTCTTTTGAGGAATATATCCATATCGGAAGAGAACGATTAGAAAGTCCTTCCAACCAACAAGAAACTGACTATAAACAATATTATGAACTTGGACTTCAGAGAATGGACCGAACACTTAAAAAGTATGTTCCGGATGAAGAACAGGTAAAAGTGTTGGCTTCTAAGAATTTTGATGGAAAAATCCTGATCATTTCAGAAGCGTGGTGCGGAGATGCCAGTGCTACAGTACCCGCACTTGTTAAGTTTTTCGAAGGACACAACGAGGTTAAAATTTTCCTGAGAGACAGTGATAAAAGCCTGATCAATCAGTATCTGACCAATGGTACAGAATCTATTCCTAAAGTGCTTATCCTGGATAAAGATTTTAATGTTAAAAACTCATGGGGCCCGCGTCCGAAGTTCGGCTATGAACTGTTAATGAAGTATAAAGCTGATCCGGAAGCTTATCCAAAAGATAATTTCTACAACGACCTGCAGCTGTATTATGCCAAAAACAGAGGTAAGGATGCTGTTCAGGAAATCCTAGAATTATTATAATTCAGATAAAATTCTCACGGCAAAAAATAATAGTAAAGATCTACGCATGAAAAAAAATATCATTTATCTTGTCCTCATCATCATTATTGGTGTTATCGCTTTTGTTCCGGGGGTAAAGGAATACCTTAGAGATCAGTTTTTCCCGATCGCTACCATAGAAAATGCCGTACATGTAAGTGAAGAAGATTATGACATCGAGCTGAAAGGAATCAATGTACCGAGCACCAATCTTAAAGCATTTAAAAATAAACCAGTTTTCCTGAATTTCTGGGGAACATGGTGCCCGCCCTGCAGAAAAGAATGGCCAACCATCCAGAAATTATATGATTCAAGAAAAGGAAATGTAGATTTCATTCTGATTGCCATGAATGACAAAGAAGATGCGGTAAGAGCATTTTTAAAGGAAAATAATTATACTGTCCCTGTATATATTGCACAAAGCCCTATTTCTGAAAAAATTCTTCCAAAAGTATTCCCTACTACTTTTCTTATAGACCAGCATGGAAGGATCATCATTAAAGAAGATGCCTACAGAGATTGGAACACAGAGACTGTGCATCAGTTCATTGACAATATCATCAAGTAGTTTTTTAACTAATTTTATATTTTATTGGTACAGAATTTGCGAAATTAACTACGTTGAAAAGTAAAAAAAACAAACACAATATGAAGTATTCAAAATTAAACCTTGCTAAAGAAGCCATCAGCCATAAAGGTTTCGTAAAAAAAATCCCTGATATATTCAGAATGGTAAAATTATGGAGAAAAGGACTTTATCCTATAAAATCCATTGATATCATTCTTCCGCTTCTCGGAATTTTATACGTGATCTCCCCTATCGATCTTCTTCCAGAATTTGCAATACCTGTATTAGGTGTTATGGATGACCTGGCGGTATTATCACTTACAATTCCTAAACTGATTAAAGAAGTTGATAAATTCTTGCTTTGGGAAGCTGAACAAAGAATGAGCAGTACCAAGATTATCGACGTAGAAATTATAAAATAATAATTTACAGAAATATTTTAAGCCATCCTGAAACATTTCAGGATGGTTTTTTGTATACAAATGGTTGATAAATTTTTAAGCCTTACTTCAAATGTTTAAATTTGCATTATCTAATAAAAAATAATGGAAAGTAAAAAAGAGTTTTTCTTAGAGTGCTATAAGCTTGGCATTATCAAATTCGGAAGATTTACCTTAAAAAGTGGTATTGAAAGTCCTTTTTATGTAGACCTGAGACCTTTGGCTTCAGATCCGAAAATTTTAAAAAATCTGGCTAATTATTTACTGGAAATGCTTCCGCTTGATAATTTTGACCTGATTTGCGGAGTGCCTTATGCAGCACTGCCAATGGCTACTGCCATGTCTCTGGAAAGCTATATCCCATTAATTATTAAAAGAAAAGAGGCGAAAAATTACGGAACTAAGAAACTGATAGAGGGAATTTACCAGAAAGGACAAAACTGTCTTTTGGTAGAAGACGTGATCACTTCCGGAAAATCTCTGGTAGAAACTATTGCCGAGGTAGAGCAGGAAGATCTGAAAGTAGCTGATATTGTTGTTGTTTTAGACAGAGAACAGGGAGGAAAACAACTTTTGGAAAATAAGGGCTACCGAGTTCATACTCTTTTCAATATTTCAGAAGTCTGTACTATCCTTCAGGAAACAGGAGAACTTTCTGATGAAGAAGTAAAAAGGATTCAGGATTTTCTTCAGGGTAACCATATTCAGTTTGAAGAAAAGATCAGAAGTTCTTACGAGCAAAAGCTGCAGCATGCACAGCATTCGGTTTCAAAAAAATTATTGGAAACGGCTTTAAAGAAAAAATCAAACCTGATCGCATCCGCAGATGTTACTACAACAAAGGAATTACTTGATTTAGCTGAGAAAGTAGGACCTCATGTGATTGCATTAAAAACGCATATCGACATTATTTCAGATTTTGAATATGAAAAAACAATTACTCCATTAAAAGCGCTGGCTGAAAAGCACCAGTTCTTACTGATGGAAGACAGAAAATTTGCAGATATCGGGAATACACAGGAACTGCAGTTCACCAGTGGAGTATTTAAGATTACAGACTGGGCAGATTTTGTGACTTCACAGGTTATTGGAGGGTTTGAATCTTTAGACTGCTTTAAAAATGTGGGGGTTGTTGCTATCGTAGGAATGTCTTCAAAAGGAGCACTGACTACGGCAAGTTATCGTGAAGAAGCCCTGAAAGTGGCACTATCCCATCCTAATGTCATTGGAGGAGTATCGCAAAACCAGATTCCAGAAGACCTACTTCTATTCACTCCGGGTGTGAATCTTGCAGACTCAGGAGACGGAAAAGGACAGCAGTACAATACACCTGAACATGTTTTCAAAATGCTTCATACTGATTTCATCATCGTAGGAAGAGGAATTTACAAGTCTGAAGACCCTGAAACAGCTGCTATCACTTATAAAAATGAGGGTTGGAATGCTTATGTTAATTCTTTGCAAAAAAACGAAGTACAAGGCTAAAACTCTGTTGAATATATTCAAAATAAGTTTATATTTGAGCTTTATCACAGGATATTGAAAAAGATTACTACTTGCCTTGTTTTATTTTGGGGAATTGTACAGGTTTCTGGACAGAAAGACAGCATCTACATTGAAGCGAAATTATCAGCCGACAGAAAAACACTTGAAGTAAACCAGGATATTGTTTATTACAATCATTCTGACAAAGATTTGCAATCGGTGAAACTTCTTAATTGGGTTTCTGCCTATAATAAAAAAGGGACATCGCTGGTCTACAGAAAACTGGAAGACCGGAGTACAGATCTTCATTTTGCAAAACCGGATCAGCTGGGTAAACTTTTAGATCTCAATGTTAAAAACTCAGAACAGCAACCTGTTCCTGTTAATAATATTTCAGATGAGAATCTTTTTCTCCCCCTGACACAAGCTTTAAAGCCGGGTGAAAGCATCAGATTACAGCTTCATTACAGGATGCAGCTTCCAGACAATAAATTTACTGGATATGGCAGCTCTGATAAAATGACAGCATTAAAATATTTCTTTATTGTTCCGGATCATTTCGATCCGGACAATATTTCCAAAAGGAACTACCACGACATTGAAGAATCAGTAAGTTTCAATACGTTCTGGACAGTCAATTTTGATCTTCCCCCTGACAGCTTTATTGAAAGTAACCTTCCGCAGATACAGATGAATTCATTTAAGGGTTATCTGGATTCTGATCCTGAGTTTCTGATCTCCCAGAGTGGGCTACCTTCTATAAAAATCAACGTTGATGGAAAAGATACGGTGATCAAATTTGGGTATAATCTGAAACCTGAAGAAAAGCAGAATCTTGAGTTTTATCTGCCTTTACATTTAAAATTTATTAAAGAAAAAATAGGTGTCATTCCTGAAAATATTTTTATTTCAGAGAAATTCAGATCACAGGAAGATTTTTTTGGAAATAATGATATCGCATTCTGGAAATTCAGATTTCAGCTGTTTACAGATACTGAAAAAACAGACTTGGACTATTTTGGGATTATTGCAAAAAAGATTCTTGATGAAAGTATTATTGCAGATAAGCAGAAAAACCATTGGTTTAAAAACGGTTTAAAATCTTATCTGGAAATTCAGTATCTCAATAAATTCTATAGTGAAACCAAATTATTGGGGAACCTACCGGAAACAAAAGTATTTGGAGTAAAACCGCTGAAGCTTTTTCATGCATCCAAGGTAAAATTAATTGACCGTTATGGGCTGTCTTATCAGTATATCATGTCTCAAAATCTGGATCAGAAGATTAGTGAAGAATTTACTGTACTGAGTAATTTTAACCAAATGGCGGTGAGCAGTTTTGAAACGGGAAGCCTTTTCAACTATACTGCAGAAAAAATGGGTTATGAAAAATTCAATGGTATTTTAAAAGATTATATTTCCAAAAATACAGACAGAAAGATCAATCCGGAAGAATTTTTGAAGGAGCTTACTGAGCAAAATAAAACATCAGGGTATCTTACTGATTTTTTAAAACAGAAAAACAGGATCAATTTCAGACTGAAGAACATTAGAAAACAGGAAGATTCTGTAAATATCAAAATTGCTAAAAATACGGATTACCCAATACCCGTAAAGCTTGAAACGCAGACAAGTGAGGGCGAAAAAAAATCTTACTGGATAGAAACGGAAGAAAATGAAAGACTTACCAATTTCTCTCTTCCCGCATCAGAATATGTTCACAAAGTCACACTTAATAATGATTATATTTTCCCTGAATCTAAATACCGGGATAATTTCCTGTATGCAAAAGGTTTATTTTCGAATGCAAAAAAAATAAAATTCAAACTTATTAAGGATATTCCGAATCCTGAGTACAATGAAATATACGTAAGCCCAAGGGTACGTTTCAACAATACTTATGATAAATTCCTATTGGGGATCAATTTAAAAAACCAGTCTTTTTTTGATCAGAAGTTTCTGTATTCAGTGACACCCACTTACAGTACCGGAACTGGGAAACTGACAGGATCCGGAGCAGTCTCCTACTCTTTCCTTCCGGCTGAAAGCATTTTCAGGAGTATTACTTTTGGAATTTCGGGTTCCTATTTTCATTATGATTATGATCTGGCCTACACCAAGGGATCGATATTCTCTAATTTCAATTTCAGAAAAAATCCCCGCAGCACGGTCAGCAGGAGCATAGGTTTATCTTATAATTACCTGGAAAGAGATCTGAGCCCAGCGATGGTTGCCAACAGAGATTATGGCAAATATAACCTCTGGAGTGCTGGATATGGCTACAGTGACAGCCAGATGATTCATGAGAAAAGTTTAAGCCTGAGCACTCAGGGTATGGAAGATTTCAATAAAATTACTGCTGAAGGATTTTACAGGTGGGAATTTGCGCCTAAGCAAAAATTAAGTCTCAGACTTTTTGCAGGCTACTTTATAAAAAATGACACCCGGAATAATATGTTCAATTATGGTATTTCGAGGGTATCAAATTATTCTTTCTCATACAATCTTTTGGGTGAAAGTGCCAGCAGCGGACTTTTATCCCAACAGTTTATCCTTGCAGACGGAGGTTTCAAATCTTTTATTCCTGGTTCTGTCAATCAATGGATCACGTCTTTTAATATAGATTCAAGTGTCTGGAAGATATTCCATGTGTATGCAGATGCAGGGATCTATAAAAACAAAAACCGCCCTGCAGAGTTTATCTGGGACAGTGGCATTAAAGTAAAGCTGATTCCTGATTTCCTGGAAATCTATTTCCCCATTCAATCATCATTAGGTTTTGAACCTTCCTTTAAGGATTATGCCAAGCGTATCAGATATACTTTGATTCTCAACCTGGGAGCAGTTATTAATGCGGCCAGGAGAGGCTGGTATTAAATAAAAAAACAGCTGCATTAAGCAACTGTTTCTTATTAATCTGTTATCTTGAAAACTAACTTTTAAATTCTTTTTTGAAACAGAGTCTATTCTGATTTGGATAAACTTCTGTTAATAAATTAATATCAAAAACAGTACCACACAAATATTATATTCTTAAAATATAATTAAAAAACGAAATAAAATCAATATAGCTGTAATTTTAAATAAAGAAGAAACTATAAATGATTTCAAAAAAAGCTCCGGGCATTTCTTCGAAATGCCCGGAGCTTTATACTATTCTTAAAATGACTAAAAATTAGTCTTTCAAGATTTTTTGAGATACAGGTTCGTTATTTACTGTTCCTGTTACAATGTAGCTTCCTTTTGCTAAATCAGATACTTCTACAGTTTCATTTTCTTTTACAGAAAGAGACTTTACAACTTGTCCGAACATATTAAAGATTTTGACATCTTTACAGTTTTTCGCAAAATTGATTTCCGATTTTACCAAAGTATTTTTTACCAAGCTGAATTTTGATGCTGAGAAATCAACTGTAGATAGAGAACCGTTCTGAATTAAAGAAAACTCGTCAAAGCTGGCAGTTGAGTTATTATAAGCACGCACTTGTAATTGGAACTGAACGGCTGTTGCAGGAGAAGTAAAGGTTACGGTTTTCTGAGTCCAGACACCTACTTTAGCTAAATAACCGCTATTATTTCTCAATGGATCTGTTGCAGGATCAGTAGTTAAATATACCGGAGCATCAGAAGCATTTAAAAAACAAGACCAAAGTCTGGCGCCATTTCCACTACCAGCAGACTTATACCAAAAACTAACCACATATTGAGTACTGGCACTGATAGGAACATTTTGATAAAATCCCGTTGTTGCTGTTGCTAGATATTTAGCATAATTCGCACCTTGATAGGGTGTATCCGTTTCTGCAGTTGGCAAAGTGTAACCGTTTCCAGTACCAGCTGTCCAGCTAGTAAGTCCATTCTCAAAACCTGGGTTCTGAACTAAATTTTGAGAAAATCCCAAAATACATGAAGTAACTCCTAAAATAGTAAAGATTTTTTTCATTATAAAAAGTTTTAAATTTTAATGAGATAAAAATACAAAAAAACCTTAACCATATTAAAATGAGGGTATATAATTAACAATTAATTAAAGTTAACTTTTTATTAATCAGCTAAAAACTAGCTCTATCACTAGGATATTGGCGTATATAATAAATCCCGTTGTAAAGATTTACGATAATAAAAAATGGGGTTTAAAAAAGTGAAATATTATTAAACAATTATATTTATTAATTATAATTTAACATCATAATTTATTAATCAATAAAATTTCAGGACTAATTAATCCATTTTAATAAATATACCTTTTCGTACTTTATTTTCAAGCCTGCTGACTTATTCACATTAATGTTAAATTCTAATACTTTTACCTATTAAAAAAACATTTAGCAACAACAGGTATTTCTCCATATTCGTAAAATTTAATTAATCATAATTCAGATTATAAAACCTGTAATTTTTATAGATTAACAATAATTAGATTTATTTTCTGTTAATAATCCTAAACATCTTGCTATTAACATTTTTTAGCTATTTTTACGAATTATTTTGAAAGGCTTGCGCAATTTTCTTCTTCTGATGGGTTTATTTTTCATGGGCATATTTTCGGCCCATGCACAAATATTTTCCTGGAAGAATCCTAACATTCCCGAAGACTCTATAAAAAAAGACAGCATTCTTGCGGCAAGGTTTGAGCAGGATATTTTTGCAAAGGATACGATGGATTTTGTAAAGACAAACAACAAAATAATCGTTGATGAAGCAGTTCTTGTAAGAAACGATAAGAAAAGGTTTTTGGGAGAACTTAACTCTAAAGGTTCCATTATCCGGGGGATTACGTTTGGTAACAACCAGGGACAGTCTGTACAGAGCTCTATGGATCTTCAAATCTCAGGAAGACTCTCTAAAGATGTTACTATTTTAGCAAGTATTTCAGATCATAACCTGCCTATACAGGCTGATGGTTATACACAGACTCTGGAGGAATTTGACAAGATCTATATGCAGCTTAATATAAAGGATAAATCGATCCTCCGAGCCGGGCATCTTGACCTTGTGGAATCCAAGAATTATTTTGCAAAATTCCAGAGGCGAAGCATGGGTATCGAATTCCAGACCGAATTTGGAAAAGATAACAAAACCTTTGTAGATGTTTCGATGGGAGTTGCCCGAAGTGAGTTTCACAGGGTTCGTTTCCAGGGGGTGGAAGGCAATCAGGGCCCTTACCGCCTGACAGGGAAGAACGGCGAACAGTTTATCACGCTTATCTCAGGTTCTGAACAGGTATTCATTGATGGTATTCTAATGAAGCGAGGGGAAAATCAGGATTATATCATCAACTATAACACCGGGGAGGTGACATTCACCAGTTTTCGTCCCATCTTCCAGCAGAATTTTATTACGATTTCATATAATTATACCAATAGAAACTATTCAAGATATTTATTCACCGGAAAAGTTGAGCATCAAAGGGAAAAATTCAAAGTAGGACTGAACTGGTTCATGGAAAATGATAATAAAAATGCTCCTCTTGCTTTAAATCTTTCTAAAGAGGATGAGCAGATTCTTGCCAATGCCGGAAATGATCCTAATTTAATGTATGCACCATCCGGCGTCGTTACGGAATATGATGTTAATAAGATCTTATACCGTTTAAATCCTGCCGGAAATTATTACGAATTTTCCACCAGTCAAACGGAAACACTTTATCAGGTTTCTTTCACTTATTTCGGAATCAATCAGGGAGATTATAAAATCACTCAAACTACTAACAACGGACGTGTTTTTGAGTATGTAGGAAACAATATGGGGGATTATAAAGCGGTACGCAAACTCCCTTCACCTCAAAAATCGCAGGTCTATTCTGTGAATTCTGAATATCTTTTAAAGGAAGGAAAGATAGGTGCAGATTTTTCACTTAGTAATTATGATCTGAATTTGTTCTCATCAAAAGATGCTGAACAGAATATCGGTTATGCCTATCGTGTCTACGGAAATAAAAGTTTTACGAAAAATAACTGGAAAGGTACTCCAAGTTTTGAATATCAGTACATTGACAAACAGTTTCACATTTTGGACCGTATCAATGATGTGGAATTTTCCAGAGACTTCAACCTTGTCCAGGAATTTAGCCAGAGAACACAGAACAGATTCACGTTCAGCTTTTTAAATAAATGGAATAATAAATCGAACCTGAATTATCGGATCAATTATCTTGATGAGCAGGACACTTACAAAGGAATTAAAAATGATCTGGATTTCGGCTGGATCACTGGGAAGTTCTTCACAAAAGGAAACTTATCTTATCTGAATACCAATGCCACACTACAGGATACTAAATTTATCCGTGGTGGAGTTTCTACTGAGTTTACCGGCAAAAAAGGAAGCTGGGCGGTAGGCGGAAGCATGGAACATAATGAGAAAAAATATAATGATACGCAACTCATGGATGTGACCAGCTTCAGCTGGAAAGAAATTTTTGTACAGAAAAAAATTGGTGATAGTACCCGTACAAAACTACTTGCCAAGGTATATATGAGGGATAATGACTCTGTACGAAACAACAGGCTTGAGAATATGAATAATATTCTGGGGATCATGGCAGAAAGCCAGCTTATTAAAACAGATAAGACCACCTTAAATGCATTGGTACATTACAGAAAATTCTTTTATCAAAATAACGAGGGTGATATGACCCGAAATAATGATTTCGTGGTAGGAAATATTCTTTATAACCAGCAACTTTTCAGAAACGGGATGCGTCTGCAGGCTTTTTATGAACTTGGAAACGGTCAGGAAGCACAGCGGGAATTCCAGTACCTTAAAGTAACCGATGGACAGGGAGTTTACAAGTGGACAGATTACAACGGAGACGGTATCCAGCAGCTGGATGAATTCGAGATTGCAGAATATTCTGACTTAGCCCAATACATCAGGATCTATACTAATTCTGTACGATATATTCCTTCCAATAAAAATAAAATACAGCTGGCATTATTCGTTAATCCTTCAATTATTTTTAATTCTGAAAATGGATTTTTAAAGCGTTGGAATTTTAACGTTTCATTAAACTCACAAAACTCATTCTATAAAAAGGATAAAGTATTGGTATTGAACCCCTTCGAAAAGAACAGTGATCAGATTCTCAAAAATCAGAATGTTTTAGCATCGGTACAGTTCAATCCTACTGAAAAATCCGGATGGAACGGGAATTACCGCTTTATCTCCAATGACAATCTCATCAATGCCAATTTCAGTAACGAAGAACGGGAACAGACTTCTCATTTCATCAACGTTGGATATTGGTTTAATAAAGAATTCAGGATCGATTGGGAAAACTCAATTCATGATATTAAAAACTCTTCACAGTTGTTCACGACCAGAGATTACCGTCTGAATAATTTTGAAACAAAGCCAAAAGCTACCTATAAATTTACAGATGCCATTCAAGCTGAACTTTCATCTGCCTACCGTGAAAAACAGAGAATTGATGGTGAGGAGTTATTGAAAGCTTTTGACGTCACGGGAACTATCCAGTGGGAACGTAAAAAAACTTCGATCAGAGGAAATTTCTCTTTCATCAATAATAATTTCACCGGAAATAATTTCAGCATTGTAGGAAACCAAATGCTGGACGGCCTTAAACCAGGCAAAAACCAGGTATGGAGTGTTTTTATTCAACAGGCAATCAACTCTTTCCTTCAGCTCAATTTAAATTACGAAGGAAGAAATTCCGGAGAGAGAACCATTCATATCGGAAGTATGCAGGTGAAAGCGAGCTTTTAATTAAGTTTGAAAGTTTTAGAGTAAGAGAGTATAAGTGTAGAGTTGTTTGTTGCTAGTCTCTCGTCTCTCATGTTTAAAATCTACTCACCATTACATGCGAAGCAAAATTCACAATCTGACCTCAACCTCAGCCTTTCTTTTCATCATTTAAAGCAATAGATATTATCATAAGCTCAAATGTTTATAATTTCGTAAATTTGCGCCATGGTAAAAATAGGCAACATAGAACTGCCGGAATTTCCGCTTTTGCTGGCTCCGATGGAAGATGTAAGCGATCCTCCGTTCAGACGTCTTTGCAAAATGCATGGAGCAGATCTCATGTATTCAGAATTTATTTCTTCTGAAGGCTTGATTCGTGATGCGATGAAGAGCCGTAAAAAGCTGGACATTTTCGATTATGAAAGACCGGTTGGCATCCAGATCTTCGGTGGAGATGAGGAGGCAATGGCGATGTCTGCAAGAATTGTAGAAACGGTAAATCCGGATCTGGTAGATATTAATTTCGGATGCCCTGTGAAAAAAGTAGTGTGTAAAGGAGCAGGAGCAGGCGTTCTTAAAGATATTGACCTGATGGTACGCCTTACTAAAGCGGTTGTAACCTCTACTCACCTGCCTGTAACAGTGAAAACCCGTTTGGGATGGGATAGCAACAGCATCAATATTGATGAAGTGGCAGAACGTTTACAGGAAACAGGCATCAAAGCTTTAACAATACATGCAAGAACCCGTGGTCAAATGTACAAGGGGGAAGCAGACTGGGAGCATATTTCCAGAATTAAGCAAAATCCTAATATTGAAATTCCTATTTTCGGAAACGGAGATATAGATTCTCCGGAAAAAGCACTTGAATATAAAAATAAATATGCCTGTGACGGAATTATGATTGGCCGCGCTGCCATTGGATATCCATGGATATTTAATGAAATCAAGCATTTCTTTGAAACAGGTGAACATCTTCCGGAACCTGCTATTTCAGACCGCTTACTTGCGGTACGTCAGCATGCGGAGTGGAGCGCAGAATGGAAGGGTGAAAAGCTGGGACTTATTGAAATGAGACAGCATTATAGTAATTATTTCCGTGGAGTTCCTCATTTTAAAGAGTTCAGAAAAAAATTCCTTGAGGTCTATACTTTGGAAGAGATGGATGTTCTTATTAAAGAAACGCAACATTTCTACGAAGAATATCAGGCACAGCTATAAATAAAAAAACCATCAGAATTTGATGGTTTTTTTGTGCTATTAATATCCTCCTTGCGAGGATTTGTTTTTAATCAGTGCCAATGCAGAAGAAGTTCCAATCCTTTTAACGCCCATACTGATCATTTTTTCTGCATCTTCAGGAGTTCGTACGCCTCCTGCTGCTTTTACGGGAAGTTTCCCGGCATTATCCAGCATGATCTTTACGCCTTCAAATGTAGCTCCGTTTGGCTTGCCGCCTTCAGTCTGATAAAAGCCTGTTGAAGACTTTACAAAAATATGGGCAAGATCATTCTCAGAAAAATTTTCTTCTGCCCAGTTTGAAATATTTCTGGTCACATCAGCAATTTGCTGGTCTGTGAGTGCTGCAATTTCAATGATCCATTTTACCACTTTCTGATGCTGAAGACCAAGCTGTGTACATTTTACAAACTCTTCTTTCACCAGTTCCAGATCACCTTTAAGGTAGGCAGTGTAATTGATTACAAAATCCAGTTCGTCTGCTCCGTCCTCAATGGCTTTTGAAGCTTCTGTAAGCTTTGCATCAATAGAATAGGTTCCTTCATGAAAACCTATGACAGTGCCTACCGCAACATTGGAATTTCTTTCCTGAATATACTTTTTGATATCAGCAACATAATCCGGACGGATCATCACCGCAAAAACACCATGATCTATGGCTTCCTGTGCAAGCTGTATGTCAATCTTTAAAGTTTCTTCGTTAGACAGACCTGACTGTGCAGGTGTTTTCAAATAGGTTGAATCCAAATATTGGGCAATGTTCATAATCTTTATACTTTCAGTTGTCTGTAAATACCTTGTTCCAAAGATATGAAAGTTTCCGTTCTTGTCACGCCTTTCAGCTTCTGAAGTTTGCTTAGAATTTGCATCAAATGGTCATTGTCTTTACAAAGAACTTTTAAGAATATCGTGTAATTCCCTGTGGTATAATGAGCTTCTACTACTTCGTTCACATCTTTCAGAGATTTTACAACTTCGGGATAATGGCTGGGCTGATCCAGAAACATTCCGATGTACGAAATAACTTTGTACCCAATTTTTTTGGGGTTAAGAAACGAAATAGAGTTTTCAATAACTCCGGCGTGTTCAAGTTTTTTAATCCTTTGATGCACTGCTGTAGTAGAGATTCCTACATTCTTCGAAATGTGGGCTAGCGATGTTTTCGCGTTATCCATCAGCATGTAAATGATCTCTTTGTCAATAGAGTCTAGATGATAGCTTGTGTTGCTTGAATTTTTCATTTTCTACTTTAATTATTTATGTTTTTGTTTCTTCAAACTTTACAAAAACCGGAAAGTGGTCACTATATCCGCCTAAATACCGTGTTCCGGCATAGGTTCTAAAAGGACGTCCTTCAAAATTTCTTGTTCGGCTGCTTATTTTTTCAGAATTAAATATTTGAGCATTCTGAAATTTCAAAACATCATTATCAAAAAAAGATTTTGATAAGATAATTTGGTCATATAACAGCCCGTCTTTATAATGAAAAGTAGAATAATTTCTTGTATAGAACAAGTCTTGAAAAGGATTTACCAAAACCTTTTCACGATCATTGTCGTATAAAACGTTTACCAAATTTTCATCATCCGGGTTTTCGTTAAAATCACCGCACAATATGACATGTTCCTTGTCGAAGTTTACAATTTTCAGGATCCGTTCCCGGATTTCATTAAGAATAAAGTCTCTTTTAGGCTTATTGACGTCTTTTTCTCGCTTGGAGGGAAGATGGGCGATAAAGACATTAATAACAGCTCCTTTATATTTAACCTTAGAAAAAAGTACGTCTCTGGTTGTGTCGTAATTTTCTGTGTTTTTATTTAAAATCTCGAAAAAGAAAGTGATCGTTTCTGAATCTATAATCTCCACTTTATTTTTATCATAGAGCATAGCTACATCCACTTTTCTTTCATCCATAGAATTGTAATGCACAATCCCATATTCGGAATTAAAAGGTTCCATTTCCACCAGGTCTTCCAAAACTTTCCTTCCGGAAACTTCAGATAACCCAATCAGAAACGGGAGGACACCATTTTCCTCCTTCATCAATTGAAAAACATGTGAAATTTTAAAAAGCTTATTTCTATATCTACTTTCATCCCAATTTTTCAAACCTGATTTTGTAGGATCTAATTGATGAACAGGTTTAGGGTCTGGCAAAAATAAATTTTCGACATTGTAAAAAGAGAACATCTCCATCTTCGCAATTGCTATCTTAAAATTATCAAATTCTTTTCGTTGTAAATTTATTATTTTTTTTCAAATTCCATTAATTTATTTATAATATTTTCATATTAATACTATACAGGCCATACAATATATTTAACAAAAAATATCAACTAAAATAGCGCATTTACTGCCAAATTATTAAGCATTCAAAATAATGTTACGTGAAGACAAAATTAAAACAATATATACATCCTAAGTTAACAGGAAAAAAATTATAAATAAATGAATAAATGGTTGATAATTTTTTACATTTTGAGGTTTATATCAATTCTTATTAAGTTCCGAAAATCGCATCCCGGAAATGTGAAAAAAAGTTTACAAATAGGCCATTTATCTTATTAATTTAAAGCAGATCCGGACGTTTTTCTTTTGTAATCCTAATGGCTTCATCCTGGCGCCATTCTTCAATTTTGGCAAAATTACCGCTGAGAAGGATTTTCGGCACCTCTAAACCTTTATAAACTTCAGGTCTTGTATAGATAGGCGGCGAAAGGAGATCATCCTGAAAACTGTCTGTCAGTGCACTCTGCTCATCATTGAGCACTCCGGGAATCAGTCTTATAATAGAATCTGCCAGAACACATGCTGCCAGCTCTCCTCCGGTAAGGACATAATCGCCAATAGAAATTTCTTTGGTGATGTGAAGGTCCCGTACTCTCTGATCAATGCCTTTGTAATGGCCGCACAGGAAAATCAGATTATCTTTTATAGAAAGGCTATTCGCCATTCTTTGGTTTAGGGTCACACCGTCCGGTGTCAGGTAGATCACTTCGTCATATTCCCTTTGGGATTTGAGTTCGGAAATACATTTATCCAGCGGCTCTATCATCATTACCATTCCTGCTCCGCCTCCATAGGGCTCATCATCAATCTGTCTGTGCTTATTGATGGCATAATCTCTAACGTGATGAAAATGGACTTCTACTAAACCTTTATCCATTGCTCTTCTCAAAATAGAAGTCTGAAACGGACTTTCCATCAATTCTGGAAGTACGCTTATAATATCAATTCTCATTGTAATGTTCCGTTTTTCTTATTAGGTGAAATAATTAATCTTAAAGAAGAGTCTTTATTGAAATAGCTCCACATCCAGTTGAAAAAGACAGCCAGCTTATTTCTCACACTCAGAATAAGCATGAGGTGAAGAAACATCCAGAAATACCATGCCAGGAATCCCTGGAATTTGATAAACGGAAGATCTACGACAGCCCTATGCTTTCCAATGGTTGCCAGTGAACCCTGATCTTTGTATTCATACTCTATCCAATCACTTTCATTCTTCTTTAAAAAGTTTTTACCTAAATTTTTTGCTTGATTAATGGCTACGTTTGCTACCTGCGGATGTCCCTGTGGATATTTTGGAGTTTCCATATAGGCAATATCTCCAATTGCATAAATATTGTCGTAACCTTTTATTTTATTAAACCGATCTACTATATATCTGTTTCTAATTAATTTTTCTGCTGGAAATCCATCAACTACATTTCCCGTGACACCAGCTGCCCAGATTACATTGTTGGACGGAATATCTTTTCCGCTCTTCATAAAGACTTTATTTCCGTCATATTCTGTAACGACTTCACCACTTAAGAAAGTTACGCCAAGATCTTTGAGATATTTTTCAGATTTTTCCTGAGCTTCACTGCTCATTACAGCAAGGGGCTTTTCTGTGGAACTTACCAGAATAATCTTAAGCTGGTTAAAATTCATATAGGGATAATCTCTGGGAAGAATTTCTTTTTTCATTTCGGCAAAAGCTCCAGCCAGTTCTACACCGGTTGGACCGCTTCCTACGATAACAATATTCCAGTTACCATCATCACTTCTGCTTTTTTCAAGAATCAATTTCTCAAAGGTCATCAGGATATGATTTCTGATCCCTATTGCTTCCTGGGTATTTTTCATTCCAAAAGCCTTTGATTCCAAGTCTTTGTTTCCAAAGAAGTTCGTTTTACATCCGGTGGCTATGATGAGTTTGTCATAGGTAAATTCAGCTTCATCCGTAATCACTTTGTTATGCACAGAATCGATTTCTTTGACTTCAGTGAGACGAAACTGAGTATTTCTGGACCGCTGAAAAATCTTCCTGAAAGGAAAGGAAATATTGGAAGGCTCTATCCTTCCACAGGCAACCTGATAAAAAAGCGGCTGAAACATATGATGATTCACCCGATCCAGAACGATTACTTTTTTGTTCTTGTTATTTAACGTTTTTGCAAGCTGCAGCCCCGCAAATCCTCCTCCTATAATGATGATTTTTTCGCGTGTTTCCATAATACACAAATTTACTGATTTTATTTAGTATTTAGAAGTGAAAAAAGTTAGTTTTGCAAAACTTTATGATACCCAGAAAGTACACCAAAAAAACTGCCAAAAAAGTACATGAGAACCGTCGGAAGAATTATTTTTTCCGGAGAAAAGTAATATTGGCTGTTTTAATTCTGGCTTTAATTGGGACCGGATTTTATCTGAAGCAGTCTATCAGCTATTATTATGCACTTTACTTTAATAAATTCAGTCATAAAAAACTTCACAACAGCGAAATAGAAACTTTAAGAATCCAGAAAATTCTTTCGGCCAATCTTGATAAAACTTATGGCTTTGATGTTTCTCATTACCAGAACAGGGAAGATATAAAATGGGACAGTTTAAGCATCGGAAATAAAACCATTCCGCTTGAATTTGTGGTGATGCGTGCTACGATGGGAAACCGGAATGCAGATAAACATTTTGATGAATTCTGGATAAAGGCTCAAAAATATAATCTGATCCGTGGAGCTTATCATTTTTACAGGGCAGATGAAGATCCTGTAATCCAGGCCAACAATTTTTTAGCAAATGTAAAACTGGAAAGCGGAGATCTCCCGCCTATTCTGGATATCGAAAAGATTCCGAAACGGAAAACGAACAAAAAACTAATTGAAGACTTAAAAGTGTGGTGCAAAATCGTGGAGGAAACTTACGGTGAAAAACCAATCATCTATACTTATTATCATTATTATAAAGATTTCCTTAAAGGAGAATTTGACGGCTATCCGCTCTGGCTGGCCAATTACAATGATGTCCCCTCTCCCACTCCAAATGATCCTTGGGATTTCTGGCAGTTTACGGAAAACGGAATTGTTCATGGGATCAATACCAAAGTAGATCTTGATATTTACAATGGAAGTACATGGTCTTTGAAGAGGCTAACGTTGGATTAACAGGGATAAAAGATGAGAAATGGGAATCTTAGGCCAGAAGAACTATTCTCTCCTAACCTATTTACTTTAAATCCATTCGGGCTGATAAAAACTGATTGTCTCCCTTATCTCCCAACATCCATCTTCCCTCTTCCATCCCAAAAACTATTTCCCCAGAAACCTTAGAATATCCGCATTCAATTCATCTGCATGTTCAAAAGGGATCATGTGGGTCGCATTTTTGTAGATCCTAAGTTCAGCATTCGGAATTTCCCTGGCTATCATTTCGGTATGATCCTGTTTGATCACATCTTTATCACCAGCAATTACCAAAACCGGACTTTGTATTTTTGAAAGGTCTTTCTTGTCGATATGCGGTTCTTTTAGCATGATTGTTACCAATCTGCGTTCGTCAAATTTCTCAGGTTTATTCTCAATATTCAGTACCAGGAGCTGGTTTTTCAAATGGGTAACCAGTCTCTCGTCAACACCTTCAGGAAAAGCATTGGCTCCGATAGCTATTAGTTTATTAAGATTTTCCGGATATTTTAGAGCAAATTCAAGTCCTGTGATTCCGCCATCGCTCCAGCCTGCAATATTTATTTTCTTTAACCCCAACTGATCTGCAAGCGCTTTTATATCTTCTGCAAATTGAGTATAAGTAAATTCTCTATGAGATGTATCGGTACTTTTACCCTGTCCCCTTGTATCTACAACAATCACTTTGAACTGTTTGGAAAGAACCGGGATCTGTTGGTAAAAATCCTTTATACTCCCGGAATTTCCATGAAGAAGAAAAAGAGGTTCTCCTTCTCCGTAGGTTTCGTAGTAAAGCTTTGTATCTTTTTTTGTATCTTTTAATGCAAGATAATTACCTGTCGATTCATTTTTTCCGTAGCCTGAATTTTCAGCTTCTGTCTGATACTGGGAAACATCAGAAATCAGCCCTTCAAGGTCATCCCCTAAAGCAGCTGTTTCGTCTTTGATATTTTTTGCACTTTTATCCACTTTTACATCTATGTTGATCGCAGGTGCAGCCAGAGTCATTTTCTGCCAGTCTCCATAAAATTTTCTAATAAATCCTGTTCTGAAAAGAGCTGCACTGATATTGATCTTCCCTTCAAATTCTTTTAAAAACTGAATTCCAATGAAGAATTTACCCTGCACCCAGATATTATGCTCATTAACATCCAGCGTATAGGTTCCATCTTTGATCATATCCTTGGTAAGCTCCACTGTGATCTCTTCATCCAGAATATTCTGATCGGGAAATCCGTTTTTCTCACTATAAATACTGTATCGCATCAGTACAGGCATATTGGAGGTATAGCTGGCAATATTCAGATTGATGTTTTTGATTTTGGATCTCTTGTTGGCATTAAATTCCAACGCAGTTTCACCAAGAAAATCTTCTTTTTTGAATTGGGAATTAACAGAATACAGGACGCTTTTTGTCTTGGTATTAACACCCCAGTTTTTGTCAATCAGTTTCTTAACTTTTATGTTGACTTCCTTTATGTTTTTAATCTTTTCTTTTAAAAAGATCTGTTGACCATCCTTTTTTTTGAAATTCTGTACGGATTCAGTATAAGGTTCATAACCGGGAACCTCTATCCTGAGCTTTTGGGAATTCTCGAGCCCTGAAAGATCAATGGAGAAGTTTCCCTTTTCGTCAGAAACCGTTCCTTTATTTTCTTTTTCGATTCCTATCTTTACATAAGGAATAGGTTGGTTTTCATTTTTAGCAATCACCGTTCCGGAAATGACCTGGGCATTGAAAAGATATGCTGCAAAAAGAAAGAATAGAGTATTGAGTTTTTTCATAGTATAAGTTTGGTGCAAAATTCTCTATTTCCTGCATTCATCAGTCATAACAGATTATTAAATTTAAAGCCACTTTAGTTAAATTTATAATAAAAAATCACCAACCAGTGACCATAATTCTAAAAAATACATAATTCCGATCCTTTATCAATGAAACCACTGAACTGCATTTCAGAATTTAATTCAGGGATTTGAATCGTGTTATGTAAAAGTTTTCTGGTTACATTTTTGTACTTTTGCGGCTCAATACAAAATCAATATCAAACCATTACATTCCAATGAATTACGTTTCTGTAGAAAATCTTACTAAATCTTACGGCATCAAAGTCTTGTTCCAGGATATCTCTTTTCATGTCAATGAAGGGGACAAAATAGCCATCGTTGCCAAAAACGGAAGCGGAAAATCTACCCTTCTTAAAATATTAATGGGGAAAGAAATTGCAGACAGCGGAACTGTAAGCATCAATAAGGATATTCAGGTGGTTTTATTTGACCAGGAAATCGATTTTGATTCTGATCTTACTATTGATGAGTTTATGATGACGCTTGATTCCGCCCCTATTCAGGCTTTGAAAAATTATCATAAATCCTTGCTTTCCACAGATTATGATTTCATTGAAAAAGCTTTGGCAGAAATGGAAATTCATAAGGCTTGGGATCTGGAGAATGACATGAAACAAATTCTGTCTCAGCTAAAGATCACAGATCTGGAAGCAAAAATGGGGACACTTTCGGGAGGGCAGATCAAACGTGTTGCTTTAGCAAAGCTATTGACTGAAACGAGAGCGGAGCATCGCCATACACTTCTGATCATGGATGAGCCTACCAACCACCTTGACGTGGAAATGGTAGAATGGCTTGAAAGCTATCTGAGTAAAGCAAAAATCACATTGATTCTGGTGACTCACGACCGGTATTTCCTGGATGCCGTTTGTGGAATTATCTGGGAAATGGAAGATAAAAACCTGTATGTTCATAATGGTTCTTATGCAACTTATCTTGAAAATAAGATGATTCGTGAGGATAATATGAACTCTACCATCGATAAAGCGAATAATCTTTACAGGAAAGAACTTGAATGGATGCGCAGACAGCCTAAGGCCAGAACTACAAAATCGAAATCCAGACAAGATGACTTTTATGAAACTGAAAAAATAGCTAAAACCGATACGAGAAAAGAATCTCTGGAGCTTGACTTCGAGATGAAAAGACTCGGAAACAAAATTTTAGAGCTTAGAGATATTTCTAAAAGCTATGGCGACAAATTATTGCTAAAAGATTTCAGTTATCAGTTTCAAAGAGGTGAGAAAGTAGGAATCGTAGGAAAAAATGGTGCCGGAAAATCTACTTTACTAAATATCATCCAGGGGCTTGAACCAAAAGATTCTGGAGAAATTGAGACCGGAGAAACAATTAAATTCGGATATTTTTCACAAAAAGGATTAAAATATAAAGAAGATGAAAGAGTCATTGATTTCATCAAGGAAATCTCCGAAAACTTTCCTTTAGCAAACGGAAAAACCATTTCTGCATCACAGTTTTTGAGACTCTTCCTGTTTGATGATCAAACACAATATTCGCCTATTTCCAAACTTTCGGGAGGTGAAAAAAGAAGACTGCATCTGATGTATATTTTGTATCAGAACCCTAACTTCCTGATATTTGACGAACCTACAAATGATCTGGATCTTCCGACTCTTACTGTATTGGAAAACTTCCTGCTGAACTTCCAAGGCAGCTTGATTATTGTATCTCACGACAGGTATTTTATGGACAGAATTGTTGACCATATTTTAGCTTTTGAAGGGCAGGGAAAAATCAGAGACTTTATCGGGAATTTCTCAGAATACAGAGAAGCCAAAAGCCGGGAGGATGCGCTGGAAAAAAATGCAGTATCCAAACCTGAACCTGTAAAAGAAATTGTTGCAGCACCTCAGGTTTCTCAACCTTCTTCTCAAAAAAGAAAAATGTCATTCAAAGAACAGAGGGAGCTGGAAACGATAGAAAAAGAAATGCCTGAACTTGAAGAAAAGCGTGCCAAGATCATGGACCAGCTCAATAACGAAACAGAATATGAAAAGGTGGCCAGTCTTTCTGCAGAACTGGAAGCTATTTCTGAAAAGCTGGAAGGATATGAGATGAGATGGCTGGAACTTCAGGAAATATGATGAGTAAAGGGATTTGAGAGTGGAAGAGTTTTAGGGTTATAGGGTTAGAAAATGCCAATTTAGACATCAAATACTTTTACTCTAAAACTCTCCTACCCTCAAATCCAATATGCTCTTACAAATAAACTACTTTCCCGGCCTTTGAACTTTCAAGGGAGGCATCTATGATTTTCATATTCTGAACCACTTCCCTTCCCTGAGACGGCAATGCATATCCGAAAACGATATACTCATAGATCTGCTGATAGTAATTCATATAATTTCCGGATTCGCTGGCGGTCAATATCCTTTCTGTTTCTGAATCTTCATTTAAAAAGTTTAAAATTCCATCTGTTCCTTCTAATGGCTTAGTCCATTCATTGCCATAGACAGGGATGGATCCTGCAACCAATTCATTTTCCTGGTTGTCTGTTCTTTCCTGTAGAAAACTTCCTTTTTCTCCGTGAACCGCATAAGCATAATGTGCTTCTTTGGTGAAAACAGATGATTTAAGCCTTACCCTAAGATCATTCTTATAATATAGAAGGATTTCAAAATAGTCATTAGCATATTCTTCTCCTTTCATTGAGAAAACGTCGGCAAAAAGCTTTTCAGGATATCCGAAATACTGTACAGCCTGATCTACCAGATGAGATCCCAGGTCATGCAAAGAACCTGAACCGGTCTGCTGAGGATCTTCTTTATGCTGTTTACCACTCGGTGCAGTACGGAATCTATCGAAACGGATTTCTGCTTCTTTAATGGTTCCTAATTTTCCTTCACTCAATATTTTCTGTACCTGCAAAAAATCACGGTCAAACCTTCTGTTCTGGTAAACACTTAAGAACAATCCTTTTTCTTCTGCCAGATCCACCAGTTGTTCAGCTTCTGAAACACTTACTGTAAAAGGTTTTTCTACGATTATATTTTTCCCTGCTTCCAGTGCCATCTTTGCATATTCAAAATGGGTCTGCACAGGTGTATTGATAATCACCAGTTCAATATCTGCATTCTGAAGCATTTCTTCTACGGAGCGGTAGATGGTGGCTTCGGGATATTTTTCTTTAGATTCTTCTTTGCTTCTTTCTACGACAGCAGCCATAAAAAAACCGGGATGCTCTTTCAAAAAAGGGGCATGAAATATTTTTCCGCTCATTCCAAAGGCACAAAGTCCTGCTTTTACCAATTGCATATGTATAAATTTTAAACAAATATATTCAATAATCCTCAGTATAGAAATCAATAATATCAGTAATGAGTATTACAAAATTCTTTAAATATGATATAAATCATTTTATTGTTTTTATTAATTCTAAATTAACCCATTCCAAATTCTTATTTTTGCCCCCTATTTAAAACTATTCTATATAAAAATAATAAATGAAAAGACAGTTACTTTCTTTAGGACTTTTATTAACCGCTGTATCAGTGGCTGCTCAGCTGAAAAATGTTGAAGCAGATACATTAAGATCTCAGACGATAGAAGATATTAATCTGCATAAAACCGGAAATCCAAACCAGGCAAGAACGTTATCTACCAAGTCAACGCTTACGGTCATGGAAAATCCGCAGCCTATTTCTATTATAACTCATGAGATCATTGAGCAGCAGCAGGCAAAACAACTGAGTGATGTCCTTCAGAATGTAAACGGCATGTACGTTACATCATCCAGGGGAAATTCTCAGGACAGCTTTGGTGGTCGTGGTTTCATTTTGGGAAATGATAATATTTTTAAAAACGGAACCAGAATCAACAGTGGTGTTTTCCCTGAAGTAAGCGGTATGGAAAGAGTGGAAGTCTTGAAAGGAGCCAATGCAATGCTGTATGGAAATACGGCCGCAGGTGGTATCATCAATATGATTACCAAAAAGCCTAAGTTCAACTTTGGAGGAAGTGTGGGTCTTAACGGAGGCAGCTGGAATTCTTACAAACCAATAGTGGATATTTATGGCCCCCTATCGAAGAATATTGCATTCAGAGTAAACGGCGCTTATGAATACGCTGAAAGTTTCAGAGATGTTGTAGAGTCGGAAAAATATTATTTCAATCCTTCTTTTTTATTCAATTTAAGTCCGAAATCACAATTAATTGTAGAAGCGGATTATCTTAAAAATAATTTCACTCCCGATTTTGGGATTGGGTCTATTACCAATAAAGATCTAAGTTATTCATTGAACGATTCTGTAAGCAGAAATACATTTTTCGGTACAGACTGGCAATATCAGAATGTACAACAAACTTCAACGAATGTAACCTTCAATCACCAGTTAAGTACTAACTGGACGTTAAATGCCGTTGCCTCTTACCAAAATTATAAGAAAGATTACTTTTCTTCTGAACGTGTGCAATGGATTTACGAGAAAAAAATCTCTGAAAATCGTCTGACTTGGGCAAGACCATTTAATAAAACCTACAATGAAACCAATTACGGTTCTGCTCAAATAAATATTAATGGAGAATTTAATACCGGAAAAATCAGTCATAAATTATTAGTAGGAGCCGATACTGACTATAATCAGGCAGATTCTTATGCGTTTAATGTGGCAGCACCTGCCAATATTTTATTTCTGGATGATCCATCAACATGGGGAAATGTTGCAATGCCAAATACCAGTGAGAATTCACTAACGAGAGTCAACACCCGAAGAATTGGTATTTATGCCCAGGACTTTGTCAGTTTAACTAAACAGCTTAAAGTTATTGCCGGGCTTCGTTGGTCTTATATAGAAAATATGCCTTCTATTAAGACAAGTTATGCAACTCCAGCTAAACCTCAGGAGAAGATCTTCGTTTCAAATTCTGCAACGTCAGATCAGGCTTTTTCTCCAAAAGTAGGTTTGGTTTATATGCCTGATGATAATCTTTCTGTTTTTGCTACGTATACCAACTCATTTTCTGCAAACGCCGGAATAACAATTTTTAGTGAAGCACTTAAACCGACTACTATAGATCAATATGAAGTAGGGGTCAAAAAGAATCTGTGGAACAATGCACTAGCAGTTAATTTATCATTATATCAAATAATTAATCACAACTCTTACCAAACGGCTTTAGTTAAAGCAGACGGAACTGTAAACAGTGACACAAACATTAAAGAATTTACGGGGAAAATGAGAAGCCGTGGTCTAGAATTAGACATTACCGGAAATCCTACAGAAAATCTTTCTATAATAGGAGGTTTCTCTTACAACAATTCAGTATATCTTGACACTCCTGAAGATGTTGGATATGTGGAGAAACAAAGACTTGTAAGAACTCCAGCTACAACTGCTAATGCTTCAGTATTCTATAAATTTACGCGATTTGCCAAAGGATTAAAAGTAGGGGCGGGTGCTTATTTCATTGGTGACCGACTAGCCGGTTGGAATGACACAAAAAAAGGAAACAATAGTTTAGCCGCCAGAAATGGAGTAAGCAGAGTATTTGAATTAAAAGATTATACGACGGTAACTGTATCCGTAGGCTACGAGTGGAAAAAATTCTCAATTCAGGGGAAAGTGGGTAACTTATTTGACGTAGTGAATTATAATGTACACGAAAATTATTCGGTAAACCCTATCACACCAAGAAACTATTACTTTACACTGACTTACAAACTTTAGAATTTAATACGTTAATAATTTCATCATTCAAAGCGGAAGTCACCTCTTCCGCTTTAAAAATTATAAAAAAGCAAACGATATGGACAAGATTAAGGACACAAGAAGCTTTATGAGAATTACACACCGTTATCTCGGCTATTTTCTTGCAGGAATAATGGCTATATATGCATTGAGCGGGGTTCTCCTGGTTTACAGGGATACAGATTTCTTAAAAAAAGAAAAACAGTATGATAAAACGGTGGCTGCCCATCTTTCAGAAAAAGAACTAGGTAAGGAACTAAAAATCAAAGGACTGGAAGTAGAAAAAACCGAAGGAAATATATTGTACTTTAAGCAGGGAACCTACGATACAGCATCCGGAAAGGCAAAATATTCTAAAAAGGAACTTCCTTTCCTTCTTGACAAGATGGTGAAACTTCACAAATCCCAGTCAAAAGAGACATTGTCGCCCCTGAATACATTTTTCGGAATTTCTTTATTCTTCTTTGTCATCTCAAGTTTCTGGATGTTTAATCCAAAGTCCAAAGCATTTAAAAGGGGAATTAAGTTTACAATTGCAGGACTTATCATTTCAGTGCTCCTTTTATGCATCTAAATTATCGTATCATCAAAAAAAAGCCATAATAATTCACATTTCGATCACCCAAAAATTAACAATAATTCTGAGTTTTTATCTAAAATTAAGAAGTCTGGCACCATTCTTGTGTTTTCTTTAATCTACAAATGATAACATTTAATTATTAAAATAATAAATTATGAAAAAACTAATTTTTGCAGGAATATTGGCAGCAACGGGTTTGACTGCAACAGCTAATGCTCAGATTCAACAAGGTAATTGGATGGTAGGAAGTAGCCTTATAACAAGTAACTTTGGATTAAATACAGGGGGAGGTTATAACATAGGATTGCAGCCGAAAGCAGCTTATTTTATAAAGGATAATGTTGCAGTGGGTGGATATGTGGATTTAGGTATCAGCAAAGTTACCAACGGATCACCGACAGACTTTACTTATGGTGTTGGTGCATTAGGACGTTATTTCCTATCACCTGGAGAAAAAGGGGTAGATAACCTACTTCACCACGGGAGATGGTTCCTTGAAGGTAACGTAGGTATTGGAGGTAGATCTGTTGAAAACGGAGATTCTACAACCGGTTTAGATTTTGGTGCTGGTCCTGGTTATTCTTATTTTATTACTCCTAATATCGGTATTGAAGGTTTAGTAAAATATAAAGGTAGAGCAGGATTTGGTAGCGAAGGTTTAAATTCAAATATTACTTTCAACGTAGGATTCAGTATTTACTTACCGACTTCAAAAGCTAAGGAAGTAGCGAATGATATTAAGTAATCACTTACATTCAACAAATAAAAAATGAAATCGCCCCGAAATATTTTTCGGGGCGATTTTCGTACAAATTAAAACTAAACTATAAAAAATCAAATAAATCATGTATTGGGTTGAGGCGTATATCTCAGATACGGTTTTATTTCTGTCACTCCTTTCGGGAATATCTTTCTGGCTTCCTCTGTAGAAATGGCCGGCGGAACAATAACATCATCCCCGTTTTGCCAATTGACAGGAGTAGCTACTTGATGTGAATCAACCAGCTGAAGAGAATCAAGCACTCTCAGGATTTCATTAAAATTCCTTCCTGTAGAAGCTGGATAAGTAATGATCAATCGTACTTTTTTATCCGGATCAATAATCAGTAAAGAGCGTACAGTAGCAGTTACCGAAGCATTTGGATGAATAAAGTCATAAAGCTCGGATATTTTTCTGTCCTTGTCTGCAATAATAGGAAACTGCACATCCGTATTTTGGGTCTCATTGATATCTTTAATCCAGTTTTGATGATCTTCTACTCCATCTACACTCAATGCAATCACTTTAGTTTCCCTTTTATCAAATTCTGATTTCAGCTTTGAAGTATAACCGAGTTCCGTAGTGCATACCGGTGTATAATCTGCAGGATGCGAGAACAGGATTCCCCATGAATTTCCTAAGAACTCATGAAATCTGATATCACCTAAAGAAGTCTCTGCCTGAAAGTCCGGTGCTGTATCTCCTAGTTTGATTGACATAATATTCTGCTTTGTTAGTCTACAAATTTAGTAGACTTTTTGGAACTGGCAAAATTTTTGTTGAAATTTATCTATCTTTAATAAAATTTTTTTTCATGCAGAACAATGGATACAGCTACGTAGATGTTATTTACAGAGTTTTAGAAAGCTGGTATATGAGGTTTGCCGAGCTTACTCCCAAATTAATCGTCGGAATTTTAGTATTTTCCTTCTTTCTTGTTACCAGTAAATATTTGAGCTTAGGTGCTGTAAAATTATTTCACAAATTTTTCCCAAAGAGCCAAAAAGAGAGTTCTCTGGTTACTTTAATAAGTATATTCAGATTCCTGATTATGATGATGGGAACTTTTATCGCCCTCGAAATCATGGGCTTTAGTGGTTTCCTTTGGAAATTTATCGGAAGTTTAGGAGTAGCCGGGGTGATTGCCGGGGTTGCTTTGAAGGATCTGGTATCCAGTATTTTTTCAGGAATGCTGATCGGTATTGATAAAGCTTTTAAAATAGGAGATTATATTACAATCGGTACTCATTCCGGAACGGTTCAGGAAATTGGTTTTTTAACAACAAAAATTATTACCGATGACGGAAAGAAAGCGTATATCCCCAATCAGGTCATTTTCAATGCTCCTTTTTACAATATTACAGCCTCGCCGCAGCGCAGAATTATTTTAAACTTCGAGATCCCTGCAGATGAAGATATCAGCAAAGCACAGAAAGGGATACTGGATGTCATTAAAAACCTGGATGGTATAGATAGACTTGATACTTCAGAAGTGATCTTTACCGACTTAAAACAGGGGAATTTTAATCTTCAGGCTAAATTCTGGATGAAAGTAGGTGCCAACATGGTTCAGGTGAAAAGTGAGGCCTATCTGAAGATCAAAGAACGTTTAGATACCGACCATATTCAACTGGTCACTCCAACAAGCATCAGCATTACCAATGGAGAGTCTCTTCCTGTTGAAAATCAGGACAAATAATATCAACCGCTTTTCTTAAGCGGTTTTTTTATGCCTTACCTTATTTTTGATGTTTCAATTTCAGACTGTCTTTCCCATGTATTTTTGCAACGGAGTCATGCTGGATCAATGTTTCTCCTATTACAAAATTATCATTGGATGGAAGACTGTCTTTTTCAATACCTGAAGCAATTGTTGTTACTTTCTCTTTCTCTTTTGGTTTGGAACAGCTGATCAAAAATAAAATCATGGAAACAATAGCCAAGCCATTTTATTATTTCTCAACAGGCCAGGAATATATTGAAAAGATTTGTTTTCTACAGATAAATATTTCCCTTTCTCTATAGCCAGTTGATGCCTAAAAAATCTACCGCAGATGTCTTCACCCTGCTTCTCTTTGAAAATAGATTCAATTTCATGGGATTTCTTTTCTGTAAAATCAATCACACATTTACTGCAGACGGAGCAGAATCTTCCTTTTTCTTGGGGAGACATGGTTTCCCAGCTTTCGGAGCATGGACTGGGGATGTACAAATTTTTCATCGGACTGTTTTTTTTTAGTATTTAAATATAAAAAAACCGCTCCAAAGAATGGAACGGTTTCTGAATTTATTTTAAAGTTTAGTCTTAAGCTAAAACTTCTTTTACTTTGTTTGCAGCTTCTTCCAAAGTAATTGCAGAGTGTACAGGAAGACCTGACTCATCAATTAATTGTTTAGCTTCAACAGCATTAGTTCCTTGTAATCTTACGATCAATGGAACCGGAAGGCTACCCATCGCTCTGTAAGCATCTACAACTCCCTGAGCTACTCTGTCACATCTTACGATACCTCCGAAGATGTTGATTAAGATTGCTTTTACGTTTGGATCTCTAAGGATGATTCCGAAAGCAGTCTGCACTCTCTGAGCATCTGCAGTACCTCCTACGTCAAGGAAGTTAGCCGGGCTACCACCAGATAATTTGATGATATCCATCGTTGCCATAGCAAGACCGGCACCGTTTACCATACAAGCAACGTTACCGTCTAGTTTTACGAAGTTAAGACCAGCTTCACCCGCTTCAACATCCATAGGATCTTCTTCTCTTGTATCTCTTAATTCAGCAAGATCTTTATGACGGAATAATGCATTACCATCTAAAGTAACCTTAGCATCAACAGCGATAATTTTGTTATCAGAAGTTTTCAAAACCGGGTTGATTTCGAAAAGAGAAGCATCAATTCCTGTGTAAGCATTGTAAAGAGATGCAATGAATTTTGTGAATTCTTTGAAAGCATTTCCTTCAAGACCTAGGTTAAAAGCAATTTTTCTAGCCTGGAATCCCTGAAGACCTAAAGCTGGATCAATGATTTCTTTGTGGATCAAATGAGGAGTTACCTCAGCAACATGCTCAATATCCATCCCTCCTTCAGTAGAATATACGATTGTATTTTTACCTTCAGCTCTGTCTAAAAGAATAGAAACATAAAATTCTTTAGTTTCAGATTCTCCAGGATAATAAACATCTTCTGCAACCAAAACAGAGTGTACTTTTTTACCTTCAGCAGACGTTTGTGGAGTGACCAACTGCATTCCGATGATATTCTGAGCGTTTTCTTTAAGCTTATCCATGTTTGGAGAGAACTTTACACCACCACCTTTACCACGTCCACCTGCGTGAATTTGTGCTTTTACCACCCAAGCCTGAGCTCCGGTTTCAGCAGTCAATTTTTCTGCAGCTGCTACAGCTTCATCTACGTTGTTTGCAACGAAACCACGTTGGATAGCTACTCCGTACTTTGATAAAATCTCTTTTGATTGATACTCGTGAAGATTCATATTATTTTTATTATTTTATTTTAAAATTTAAAGGTTGACAAATTTACTAAAAAGACATGGAAGTTCAAGTTTATTGACTTAAAAATTAAGGAAAGGGAAACTTGATTTTTAACATATCCTCTGAATTTGCTTTATCATTCGGATAATTTTTCAGACTGCGAACCAATGAACGGAATTTTCGGAGCCAGGAAATACCCGGTTAAGCTTGCGAAAAGTATTGGAACGAAATATGTGAATCCAGTGAGTGTTCCCAGAATTATTGTCGTACTCATTGGTGTTCTGGTCACACAGGCATTAATTGCAGCCATACAGCTTACAATTGCCAGAGTGGTATCTACTGTAGGAAATAACTGATGAATAATCAGTCCTAAAGTGGTTCCCACAAAAAATAAGGGGATAATGAAACCTCCTCTCCAGCCTGAAGTTACGGTCACCGCAATCGCTACAATTTTAAAGATGAGAATCACAATTAAAAAGTTCAATGCGAAATTTCCATTGATCAACTCATTAATTTCATGATGCCCAAAATATCTTGTAATAGGAAAATTATAGGCAATAATCCCTAAGATAATTCCTCCGGCTAAAGTTTTTATATAAATAGGAAATGATCTGTATTCGAAAATCTTTTTGAAAAATTTGACTACGAAAATAAAGAGCCAGCCGAATAAAGTTCCCACAGCTCCAAAAGCCACCGCATACAGAAAATCATATACTCCAGAATAATGATAAGCTTTCAGGTCCCAGGTTGCACCTATTCCTAAATGAATAATCAAAGCAAACATAACATAGCTGAAACAGCTGGCCACCAAAGCAGGAATAATGGCTTTATAATATTCTACGGCATGTTTGTGATGTAGAATTTCAAGCGAAAAGAGACTTCCTCCAAGCGGAGCTCCAAACAGTGCTGTAAAACCTGATGCCATTCCTGCAATACTCAGGGAACGCAGCTCCTCTCCTTTCAGTCTGAAAATTTTCCCCAACCAGGTTCCGGTAGATCCGGTTACCTGAACCAAAGGCGCTTCCGGACCGAGACTTCCACCCGACGCCACACAAAACAGAGACGAAAGGATCATGGATGGATTATTTTTAGGATCCAGTTTCCCTTTATTAAACCTGATATTATTAACGATCAAATGAATTTCCCCGGGATCTCCTATAAAGTGAATGACCAGTCCCGCCAGCAAGCCACAGATAGCCATGGTAGGAATTACCATCCATCCCTGAAACTGTACTAAAAATTCCGTAAAATATTCTAATACGATCCAGTAACCGCCGGCAATGGCACCACCTACGAGACCGGTTAAAGCCCACATAAAAAAAGTGCGGCTGAAAACAAACGGATTGAATTTTATGGGTTGATCCAGAAGATTAAATGTTCTTATTAACCGTCTTCTTCTATTGATTTTCATTTGAATTGATTTTTATACATTTCTGCTCAATGGTCAATTTGCTTCGCAAAGTGAATGGTGAATAATAAAACTTTAAATTCACAATTGACAATTGACATCTACTAAAATGATGAAAAGTCTAAATCCTGTTTTTAGCAACGTAAAGGATAAGCATTCCCCAGCTTAGAATCATGAAAAGACCTCCAAGCGGCGTAATAGGTCCTAAAAATTTCAGATTTGCTCCCAGATAGTCCTGTAAGCTCAGGAAATAAATGCTGAAAGAAAACAACATTGTTCCTGCAATCATGAAAATAGAGATCCATTTTTGTGACGAGGTATCAAATTTTAAAATGTATCCGACAATCAGTAGAAAGAAGGCAGCATACATCTGATACCTTACTCCAGTTTCAAAACTTTCCAGTCTTTCTACAGATAATATTTTTTTTAATGCGTGTGCCCCGAAAGCCCCAAGAATGACTGACAGCATGCCATATGCAGCACCGAAAATTAAAGTAATTGTTTTCATTTTATAATTCTTCTAATTCTAGATTTAAATATTTTTTTGTTTTGTAATCCTGCCAGGTTCCGGTGATTTTGTTACCTTTCAGATCTGCTTCTATTAAAGCTCTGGGAATCCAAGCTTTTTGTTCTTCACTATGATAATCATCTTCTGTCATAGATAAATGATCATGTACAAATTCTCCTCGCCAATTGATGAGCTTTTTATTTTTATCATACCAATAGACTGATGAAAAAGAACCGTCTTCATTAATTTCATTGATTAAAACTGTAATCGGATATTTTCCGTCAATTTTTCCTTTATAAAGTCTATTGCTTATGCCCGGTTTCGAAACAGTCTGTTCAGAACCTGAAAGCAAATTTATGGCATATGCACTCCAATGCTTTTCCAATTCTCTATACGAAAGTATTATTTCATGATTCCCCAAATCATCCAAAGCTCTTGAAGCATGATTGGAGCACCGTCCTACAACAACCGTAAGTTTATCTTTCCCAAAAAAATATTCTAAATACTGTAATGTATTGTCCGTAAAACATTGCTCATAAATATCAATCTGCTCTGTTTCATCTTCCGAACCGTTTTTGTTAGATTTTAATTCAACAATAAAATCATTAATTCTTTTTCTAACTCTCTGATTAATTAAATTTTCAACTGTTTTAATTGAATTAGACTGAAATAAATCCTGAAGATTAATATAATTTCCCGTTCTTAAATCAAAATTCTTCCAATTGGAAAAATTCTCAGAATAAGCTCCTGTAGCTTCGCCATTAATAGAAACAGTCAAAATGTTTTTAGGAGTTTCTAATTTCTCCCAACTGTAAAAATCTATATAATTTGTATAAGAGTTTGTAGCAGTAGAAGCCAGTTTAAAAGGATTTCCTCCGGAATTTGGAATATACTCCAATTCACTTACCTGCAAGAAAGTATTGATTTTATTTTCTACTGAAGGATTTTTTGAATAAGAAATCACCGGAAAAACAAAGTCTTCAGATTTTGGCTGCAGATCAGTTATTTTCACATTTTGCTGCTGAGAAAAGCTTAAACCCGAAAGTAACAGGAAGAATAAAATTTTCGGCTTCACTATTTCGACTTTATATAGATTAAAATCAATTTTGCCACCAAGGTTGAAATTCCCAATATAATAAAGACATTGGAAAGTTTTTTAGAATTTCTAAATCCCGGCGATGTCGTTTTCTTTAAAAAGAATCCGAAGATGATGAATATAACGGGTAATATAATCTGTAGCATTATTGACCTCTTAATCTGTTAAACTCATGGATCACCTCGTGATGACTTACCGTTTTATCTTTAAAATAAGTCACAAAGTGCTGTTTTTCTTCTTCTGTAGCTCCCATCTGATTTAAAATATTCAGCAAATGCATTTTCATATGTCCCTTCTGAATTCCCGTTGTAACCAAAGAACGAAGAGCCCCAAAATTCTGGGCAAGTCCTGAAACAGCCAGAATACTCATCAGCTCCTGTGCAGAAGGTTTTCCTAAAAGAGCCAGAGAGAATTTTACCAGGGGATGAAGATTAGTAAGCCCTCCTACTACACCTACCGAAATCGGAAGATCGATCCAGAATCTGAAAATCCCATTATCCGTTGTACAATGTGTTAAAGATCTGTATTGTCCGTCTCTCGCTGCATAGGCATGCGCACAGGCTTCTGTTGCTCTGAAATCATTTCCGGTAGCGATCACTACCGCATCTACTCCATTCATTACTCCTTTGTTATGAGTTGTAGCACGGAAAGGTTCAATTTCAGCGATGGTAACAGCCTGTTTGAATTTTGCAGCAAATTCTTCATTAGAAATTCCGCTGTCATCCTTTAAATCATCAATTTTACAGGAAACCTCAGCTCTTACAATACAATCCGGAGTAAAGTTGGAAAGAATATTCATCACGATCTGAAGTGTACTTTTTTCTTCCTGTGTGAAATCTTCACTCGTTGCAATCTCCTGTTTCATGGTTTTCCCGAACTGCTCAAGACATGAATTGATAAAATTTGCCCCCATAGAATCTACCGTATCAAAGCTGGCCTTAAGTTGGTAGTAATTCGGCATTTCAGCAGTTTTGTCAATTAATTTGATATCTAAAATCCCGCCCCCGCGCTTTCTCATGTTGGCCGTAATATCTTCAGTCGCTTCAAACAGTTTTTTCTTTAAACTGAAATTAAAGAAATGTAAAAGTTTATGGGGTTCTACATTAAATATAAAGTGAGTATGGCCTAGTTTTTCATTGTTGATAATGGTAGTTTTAAAACCGCCTTTATCGATCCAGAATTTCGCAGCTTTGGAAGCTGCAGCCACTACTGAACTTTCTTCAACAGCCATTGGAAGAGCAAATAATTTTCCATCAATCAGGAAATTCGGGGCAATTCCGTAAGGCATATAGAAATTGGAGATGGTATTTTCAGAAAATTCTTCGTGAAGCTTCTGAAGATCAGCATTCCCATTCCAATATTGTTTTAATATAGTTTGATATTCTTCGTTTCCTTCAAGGTATTCGTTTACAAGCCAATCGATTTTCCCCTGCTTTGTAAGTTTAGAAAAACCTTCTACCGGTTTATGATTCATATGGATTTGTTTATTTTTTACGTAACCGTCTGTTTACAATTTCACGTATAAATTTAATATGCGTAAAGATAGTAATTTTGTAAATCACCATTGTTGATAACTTCCATCGAAAAATATTGTTATTTATCAATTTTGGAACTACTTTTGAATAAAGTTTAGATACAAATTATAACATCTTTCGAAAAGTATGAATTTTGAACGCCTTAAAGAAAAACTTGAAATCCTTGCCGATGCAGCGAAATATGATGTTTCCTGCTCATCAAGCGGAGGGACAAGAAAGAATAAAAAAGGTGCTTTAGGAGATAGCTCCGCAAGCGGGATCTGCCATACCTATACGGAAGACGGACGGTGTGTTTCCCTGCTTAAAATTCTTCTCACAAATCATTGCATCTATGATTGTGCTTATTGTGTATCCAGAAGCTCAAACGATATTAAAAGAGCTGCTTTTACAGTGGAAGAAGTGGTTGACCTGACCATTAATTTTTACCGTAGAAATTATATTGAAGGACTTTTTCTGAGCTCCGGTATATTCAAAAATGCTGATACTACGATGGAGCGCCTGGTAAGAGTCGCAAAAAAATTACGTCTGGAAGAAAATTTTAATGGTTATATCCATCTGAAATCTATTCCGGGTGCGAGTGATGAGCTGATGCAGGAAGCTGCTTTATATGCGGACAGACTCTCTATTAACCTTGAAATTCCTACGGAAAGCGGATTAAAATTATTGGCTCCGGAAAAGAACCGCCAGGATATGCTGAATCCCATGAAATATATCCAGAATGGGATTGCCCAATACAAAGACGAAAAGAAAATTTTCAGAAAAGTTCCCAAATTTGCACCTGCAGGACAATCTACGCAGATGATTGTTGGAGCAACCAATGAAAATGATTTACAGATCATCAAAGTGGCAGATCATTTTTATAAGAATTTCAATCTGAAAAGAGTTTATTATTCCGGCTATGTGCCTGTTTTAGAAGACAAAAGACTCCCTTCTCTGACGACGGAAGTTCCGATGCTCCGTGAAAACCGGTTGTACCAGTCAGACTGGTTGATGAGATTTTACGGATTTAAGGCAGAAGAAATTCTGGATCCCACGATGCCTTTTCTGGATCTTGAAGTAGATCCTAAATTGAGCTGGGCTTTAAGACATTTGCATCAATTTCCTGTCAATTTGCAAACTGCCGACTATCAGATGATTTTAAGAATTCCGGGAATTGGAGTGAAAACTGCACAGAAGATCGTTCAGGCACGCCGTTTCCAGATTTTAAATATGGATCATCTGAAAAAGCTGGGGGCCGCTGTTAACCGGGCAAAATATTTTATTGATTTCAATGCAGGAAATGCTTATCTGAAATATTTAACGGATATCAATTTAAGGAAACTGCTTGTGGGTGGAAGCTCTTCTAAGTTTCACAATCAGTTTTCACAGCAGCTGAGTTTGTTTTGATTTAAAACACAATTGCGCAAATGTTCAGGAATTTTCTAATCATATAAACTGAAATATCAAATCGATTCACTCTAAAACTCCAAAAACCCTATAACTCTCTAACTCAACATGACCACCCTACTGTATGACGGAAGTTTCGACGGACTTTTAACTGCTGTATTTGAAGTTTTTGAATACAGTTACAAAGATGTAGAAATTGCGAGCAAAGAAAGATTGTATCAGGAAAATATTTTTGCAGAAGTACATGAGGTCATTACTCAAAATGACAAAGCTGAACGGGTTTTAAGCAAACTGGAACAGAATATCGGAAAGTCAGGAGTTCATGAGCTCTTAAAAGTTTTCTTGTCAGAAGATCCTGAACTGGAACATCTTATTTTATCTGCCGTTCAACAATCAGTTAAGCATCCTGATGAAAATATTCTGCAAAATTACGCAGACAGTAATATTTTAAAAATTTCAAAGATCTGCAAATCCGTAAGCAGAGAAAGACACAGAATGACCGCTTTCGTTAGGTTTGAAAAGATGCAGGACGGCGTTTTCTTTGCAAAAATAGATCCTGATTTCAATGTTCTTCCGCTTATCCGTAAACATTTTAAAGACCGTTATCAGGATCAGAAGTGGATGATCTATGACTTAAGAAGGAATTACGGAATTTTATATGATCTGGAAGAATCAGACTTTTTTTATCCTGAAGAAAAGCTGGACCTTTATAAATATGAGCAAAAGTTCCATAATGAGGAACAGAATTACCAAACACTATGGCAACGATACTTTACGAAGACCAATATTGTTGAAAGAAAGAATTTAAAACTGCATGTTCAGCATGTTCCGAAGAGATACTGGAAGTACTTGACAGAGAAATGGTGATTTGAAAATGATAAACCCCGTTATTTTCTCGCTGATTGAACAGATGACGCAGATTTTTAGTCTTAAATAATAACACAAACATCTGTGTAAATTTGTGTCATCTGTGGTAATAAAAATATTGACTTTCACAAACATACTTTAGCACTGCTTTCTTACTTAGTACATTGAGCACGCGACACAGGCTTCTTTAGATTGTTAATACATCTATAATCTTTTTGAGAAAATATTTTGCCATGATACAGTCTTAATGTAAATGCTGCAGAAACGAAAACGGCGAGGTATTTTTTTAAACCTACAAATTTTAGAAGCTTTTAATTATTTATATTCAAAACTCTTCTCAACTTACTGCCATTATCTGAACTTGTTTTTGTAAATTTGTGTTCGAAATTTTTTACTAGATGAAAGAGAGTGCTGTAAAAAAAATTGCAGTTCTTACCTCAGGAGGTGACTCTCCGGGTATGAATGCAGCATTAAGAGCGGTGGTAAGAACCGCAAACTATTATAATATTGAATGCTACGGAGTAAGGGAAGGCTATAACGGCCTCATCAACGACGATTTCCTGAAAATGGGTCCCCGTTCCGTAAAAAATATAATCAACCAGGGCGGAACAATTCTTAAATCCGCCAGATCCGTGGAATTCAGAACTCCGGAAGGACGTCAGAAAGCCTATGACAACTGTGTAAAACATGGTGTAGATGCATTAGTGTGCATTGGCGGTGACGGTACTTTTACAGGGGCAAAAATCTTTTACGAAGAATCCGGAATCAGAGTGATCGGTGTACCGGGAACTATTGATAATGATATTTTCGGAACGGATAACACCATTGGCTATGACACGGCTCTGAATACAGCGATGGAAGCTATTGATAAGGTTCGTGATACGGCAACCTCTCACAACAGAGTTTTCTTTGTAGAGGTAATGGGTCGTGATGCCGGTTTTATCGCTTTAAACAGTGGATTGGCAACTGGTGCCCTGGATATCCTTATTCCAGAGAAAAAAGACAGCATGGAAGATCTTTTCGCAAATTTCAGAAAAGCAGAAAAGACCGGAAAAGCATCAAGCATCGTTGTAGTGGCTGAAGGTGAAAAGCTGGGAAGCATCTATGATCTCGCAGATCAGACTAAGAAAGAATTCCCTGAATATGATATCCGTGTAACGATCCTGGGACATATCCAAAGAGGAGGCTCCCCAAGCTGTGCAGACAGAGTTTTGGCCAGCAGACTGGGTTACGGTGCCGTAGTAGGTTTAATGGAAGGAAAAACAAATGTAATGGCCGGAATGCGTTCCAATGATATGGTATATACACCAATCGAAGACGCCATTAAAAAACATAATGAAATCAATAAAGATCTTTTACTGATTTCTGAAATTTTAGCAATCTAATTATTTTTATAATTTAAAACAAACTATTATGTCAACAATCAAAGTAGGTATCAACGGTTTTGGTAGAATTGGACGTCTTGTTTTCAGAGCAATGACTGAAAGAGACAACATTGAAGTAGTAGGAATCAATGACCTAATCAATGCAGAATACATGGCTTACATGTTAAAATATGATTCTGTACACGGTATTTTCGCAGGAGAGGTTTCTGTAGAAGGAAATGATCTTGTAGTAAACGGAAAAAGAATCAGAGTAACTGCTGAGAGAGACCCGAACAACCTAAAATGGAATGAAGTAGGTGCAGACTATATTGTAGAATCTACAGGTCTTTTCTTATCTAAAGAATCTGCTCAGGCTCACATCAATGCAGGGGCTAAAAAAGTAATTCTTTCTGCTCCTTCTAAAGACGATACTCCAATGTTTGTAATGGGTGTAAACCACAAGGAACTTACTGACGATATCAAAATTTTATCAAACGCTTCTTGTACAACAAACTGTTTAGCTCCACTGGCTAAAGTAATTCACGATAACTTCGGAATTGTAGAAGGTCTTATGACTACGGTACATGCTACAACAGCAACTCAGAAAACTGTTGATGGTCCTTCTGCTAAAGACTGGAGAGGTGGTAGAGCTGCTCTTAACAACATTATCCCTTCTTCTACAGGTGCTGCTAAAGCAGTAGGAAAAGTAATCCCTTCATTGAATGGAAAACTTACAGGGATGTCTTTCAGAGTACCTACAGTAGACGTTTCTGTAGTTGACCTTACAGTAAGATTAGAAAAAGCTACTTCTTACGATGAGATCTGTGCTGCTATCAAAGCTGCTTCAGAAGGTGAATTGAAAGGAATCTTAGGATACACTGAAGATGCAGTAGTTTCTCAGGATTTCGTAGGAGATAAGAGAACTTCTATCTTCGACAAAGATGCCGGTATTATGCTTTCTCCAAACTTTGTAAAACTTGTTTCTTGGTATGACAACGAAATGGGTTACTCAAACAAATTGGTAGATATGCTTGTACACGCTGCTTCCTTATAATCAGTAATGAGCAATCCGCAATAAATAATGAAACCTTCCCAGCTGGAAGGTTTTTTTGTTTTAGATAAATTACAGTAGTTTTAAAAGAGTTGGTTTAGAGGAACTCCGAATTTCACACCCCAAAAGCTTTCATCTTTTCCTTCGTCATAATTAGTGAAAGAAGTATTACGCCAAAATGGTTCTATGTTTATGGTAGTCTTCCCATCCTTATCTCTTAATGGAAACATAATTCCTAAACTAAAAATGTTTTTATTACTTGTAAAAGTAGTTGAACCAGGTGTAATAAATTCTTTGTTCTGATAACTCACGTCTAAACCTATCAAATTAGATTGTCCAAATGGTATAAAACCAAGAACCTGTACAGATATATCTCGCTTGTATCTTTGTTTAAGAGTGCTAAAATTGGCAATATATACACTATGTTCCTCTATATCGTAATAAACCGTATTATTTGTCCCACTTCCATAGCGAACCCTGTTCCACTCTACAGTTGAAAATATTTCAGAAAGAGAAGTCTTTTTTGAATAAGACAGCTGTGCATTCAAATATATCCCAAAACCTTTTTTTGAACCATAATAAATATTTCCGGATAACGAAAAATAACCTCCACTGATACTTTTATTCATAGGATCCATAACTGAATTCTGAACATTGATGCTGTCTACTATTTTAAGTTTATCTTCAGAGTAACCTACATCCAGTTTTGTCCATGCTAAAAGTTTTGTTGTCCAAACATTTTTATAGACAATATTTTCAATCTTTTCAACTTCCTGATGATAAGCCTCCTTATAATCAAGCTGCTTAGATTTGAGTTGCTCCAATCTATCCTCAGAATCTATTTTTTTTATTAAATCATCTTTAACCAACTCATAAATTTCCTGATTGCTTTTCCTGGCTTTGTCTGATAACCCTTCGTAGCGATATCTGGAAACTAAAAGTGCTGTCCAGCTTCCTCCTACTCTTAAAAGTTTTCGGTTGGAAAAATCAAAAAAACCATTGTTGTTAAGTTTTCCACTGGCATTTATAGCAAAAACATGTCTAAACTTCTCTTCATCTTTTTTCTCAGGAATAAAAATAATTGGGCTAAATGAAAAGCTCTGCTCATTTTTATCCACAGAAAGTGCAGCATATCTTCCTACCTGATTATTTTCTGTAGATCCTGTTACAAGCATAGAAAAATCTTTCTTTACCATTTGATTGTAGGTATAGGCAGACACAATCGGAGAATAGCTTCCGGGGGTTTCCTGTACAAAACTCGAATCTTTTTTCACCAGAATCTTCAGTAAATCTTTGACATTATCTGAAGATTTTATTTGAGATGACATCATTCCTGTCCAAAGAAATAGTAATAATAAATAAGTTTTCATGGCTATTAGTTTTCCACAAAGTTTCAAATTTCATGAATACAAGTAAATTACCCGTTCGGGTGATATTTAAAGATAGAAGGTGTAAAATAGGCAAAGAAAAAGCCTCTACAGCAAAGAGAGGCTATTAGTTTATCATTTTCAAACAACTAAAAAGAAAAGAGTAAACTGTTTTTATAACATTCATTTAAGTAACTTCAAATTAAAACTGTCCGTAAAGACAGTTCATCTATTTATTCTTTTGGTAGTTGATGTTTTATCTAATCAATATAAACTTAAAAAAATTAAATCATTAAATAAAACGAACAGAATAAATTGAGTTTCCTTGGTTATTAGTTACTACAAAGTTTAAAATTTTATCAAAGTAAAAAAATCCCCCTTTTGTGGTATTTTGCAAGTATTTTCATTATTTTAGCGTAAAACTATATATTCATGGAAAATTCGAAAAAAAAGCACCCTCTGATTGAGGTATGGAATACATATCCGGGTACCAGAAGAGACAGAAAGATTCTGGATAAGCCTCCAGTGGAACGTATTATCAGTGAGATGTTTGCTATTGGTGAATTTTACTATTATGCCCTGAATCTTACCAACAGTACCCTTTCGCACCATCACGAAAACATTCTTAAGCTTCATGGTCTCTCAACTTATCCCGAGAATTTAAAAGATGTCATTGATCTTACCCATCCTGATGATATTGAATTTGTCATGAAAGCGGAACAGACCCTTATTGACAAAATGACTGAAATAGGGCAGGAAAATCAACTTTATATTAAATGCAGCTATTGCTTCAGGATGAAAACCGCAGAAGGAAATTATGAACTGTTCCATCACCAGTCTGTGATCACCATGGAGGATGAGACGGGCATTCCTATACAGGCTTTAAACATTCATACCAACATCCATCACATTACAAAAGAAAATCCTTATACCGTTCTGGTTTCCGGGATTGGTTCCAGAAATGATTTTCATCAGATAAAGCTGGGCAGTTTTTCTAAGCATGAGAACTTTTCAGAACATTTAACAAAAAGAGAAATGGAAGTCCTTGCCTTAATTACCAAAGGATATTCCGGGCCGGAAATAGCCCAGGCAATGATCCTGTCTGAACATACCGTACGCACCCACCGAAAAAATATTTTAAGAAAAACAGATTCCAGAAACTGCAAGGAACTTGTAAAAAAAGCTTTTGAAAGAGGACTCATTTAGTGTCTTTGGTTCCTGATAACAAAACCGTGAACGAGACTGATAAATCTCACCAATCAATTTCGGTTCAAAACTTGTATTTTTATATACAATGGAAGGAATTACTGTACATCCCCGTTTTAAAGATTCACCTCACTTCAAAGATTTCTGGGAAAACGGCAATGGAAAACTACTGATCGATTTTTCAGGAGCTGAAGTGAGCTTTAAAGACTTTGACCAATTTTCACATTATTTTTATCATGTTGACGAAACCGGTGATGAAGTGGTAAAGGACGTTTATTGGGTAAAAAAATTCAAAGAAGCTTCTGCAGAGATCGAACATTACATACGAAATGGCGTTTCCGAAAAAGACAATATACCGGAAAGTGTAAAAAAGCTTTTCGGCCAGACACAACAAATTCCGGAATGGCTTGATTACAATCTTTTGAAAAGTGGCGCAGAACTATGCATGCGAAGCAATCTGGATTCGCTGATCTCATTACGGGATTACTGCCTGATCGGAGGTTATGATTATGCTTACCTCAACAAACCGCTCACCGCCACAGAAGCACTGAAAAAAGGAGCAGTAAAACGTCTTTCAGAAACACTGGATTTTTGGGTAAATGTAACGCGTTATGATGCCCTGGAAATCCATGCCAAGGGTTATGAATTTGCTATAAAGACCCGTCTGATTCATTCTTACGCCAGACTTTCCATAAAGAAACATTATAAACAATGGGATACTGAAAACTGGGGTGAACCGATCAATTCCTGGGATATGATGGCCACCTATATTGGGTTTAGCCTTGTGTTTCTTCACAGTCTTCAAAAACTGGGAAATACTTTTTCTAAGAAAGAAGAAGATGGAATTTTTCATTTGTGCAAATATGTAGGATATCTGCTGGGAATTCCCGAACGTCTTCTTCCGGACAACAAAAAGCAGGCAACGGAATATTTTTATTTATGGACTTCCATGCAACCGCCTTCGGATAAAGATTCTATTCTTCTGGCCCATTCTTTATTGAATGAATCTCTGGAAAATCCTATTTTAAAATATAAATTCCAAAGAACCAATCTCAGGTATCTCCACATCTGCTGTACATGGTTCCTCCTTGATGATGAAGTTTGCAAAAGGCTTCAGATTCCCGATGTTCCGAACAGAAATCTATTTCCAAAAACAAAGATCCTGATTAACAAAATATACGATAAGATAGTAAGCCGTGATGCCAGAATAAAGAAGGGTAATAAAGATCAGATGAAAGTATTGAAAGACTATCTGGAAATTACAAAAAATTCAAATTTCCATTAAAGAAAAGCGGAAAAGTATCTACATTAAAAGATAAAAAATATTCTTTATGTTTTGAATCATAAAATTCTGCATCCTGTTCGTAATGAATGATATCAGCTTTCAAATTTTATTATTTTTTAACTTAAAAAATAGTTTTCCACTCTAAATAATATTAGCTTTTGATGTTTAAATTATGTATTTTTGAGAAATTATTTTAATAGAGATGAGCAACATAGAAGATAAGAAAAAAGCACTGGCATTAGTGCTTGACAAGCTAGATAAAACATACGGAAAAGGAACAGTAATGACGTTGGGAGACAATTCTGTTGACAATACAATTGAAGTGATTCCTTCAGGGTCTTTAGGACTTGACATCGCGCTTGGCGTTGGCGGTTATCCAAGAGGAAGAATCATTGAAATATATGGTCCTGAATCTTCTGGTAAAACTACACTTACCCTTCACGCAATTGCTGAAGCTCAAAAAGCAGGTGGTATTGCTGCTTTCATTGATGCTGAGCACGCCTTTGACAGAACTTATGCTGCAAAACTTGGAATTGATCTTGAAAACCTTATTATTTCCCAGCCGGACAACGGTGAGCAGGCTCTTGAAATTGCTGACAACCTGATCCGTTCAGGAGCAATTGATATCGTAGTAATTGACTCGGTAGCAGCTCTTACACCTAAAGCAGAGATTGAAGGCGAAATGGGAGATTCTAAAATGGGTCTTCATGCAAGATTGATGTCTCAGGCATTAAGAAAATTAACAGCTACGATCTCAAGAACAAAGTGTACCGTGATTTTCATCAACCAGTTGAGAGAAAAAATTGGTGTCATGTTTGGAAACCCTGAAACAACAACCGGTGGTAATGCCCTGAAATTCTATGCTTCCGTAAGATTGGATATCAGAAAAGCAAGCGCACCCATCAAAAACGGTGATGAAGCTATCGGAAGCCGTGTAAAAGTGAAGATTGTTAAAAACAAAGTAGCTCCACCATTCAAAATGGCAGAATTCGACATTATGTATGGCGAAGGAGTTTCTAAAGTAGGTGAAATCCTTGATACTGCAGTTGATAAGGGAATTGTAAAGAAAAGTGGTTCTTGGTTCAGTTATGAAGAGACTAAATTAGGTCAGGGACGTGATGCGGTGAAGGATGTTTTAAGAGATAATCCTGAACTTGCTGAAGAATTAGAAAACAAGATCAAAGAAGAGCTGAAAAACAAATAAGTTTTACAGATTTACATATAGAAGACAGCTTTAGGGCTGTCTTTTTTATTTTAACTCTTAACCACAGCTTACACTAATTTGTACAGATGCTATGGATTTTATTTTTTAAATAATTCATGAAGTCGTTGTGAGATTTGTTTTTTAAATTTTTAAGTTTTGGCTAAAGCCGTTAGGAAATTCTTTATTTGTAAAGCGGGCTAAAGCCCGCTCCTATTGAATTTTATCAGCAAGATCTTTTTTTCTTTTTTCTTTTTTCTTTTTTCTTAAAACAATTTCTGTCATTCTGTCACATTCACCTTCATGGTATTTTTTTTGAACATCAATAGGAAATTATAAAAATCTAAAATATTATGACTAAAGGAAATATTAATGTATCTGTGGAAAACATTTTCCCGCTTATCAAAAAATTTCTTTACAGTGACCACGAAATATTCCTGAGAGAGCTAATCTCCAATGCAACGGATGCTACTTTAAAATTAAAGCATCTGACAAGCATCGGGGAATTAAAAGTGGACTACGGAAATCCAAAGATTGAAGTAAAAGTTGATAAAGAACAGAAGACTTTACGCATTATCGACCGGGGAATAGGGATGACCGCCGAGGAGGTTGAGAAATACATCAATCAGGTGGCATTTTCCGGAGCTGAGGAGTTCCTGGAAAAATATAAAGACACGGCAAAAGATTCCGGAATTATTGGTCATTTTGGTCTTGGGTTCTATTCTGCATTTATGGTGGCAGAAAAAGTAGAGATCCTTACAAAATCCTACAAAGACGAACTTGCAGTAAGATGGATTTGTGATGGAAGCCCGGAATTTACTCTTGAAGAAACAACTGATAAAACAGATAGAGGAACAGAGATCATTCTTCACATCGCAGAAGATTCTACGGAATTTCTAGAAGAGGCTAAGATCCGTGAACTCCTTTCAAAATATAATAAATTTATGCCTGTTCCAATTAAATTCGGAACAAAAACTCATACACTTCCATTACCGGAAGACGCTGCTGAAGATGCCGTTGCTGAAACGGAAGAAGTGGATAATATTATTAACAATCCAACACCGGCATGGACTATCGCACCAAGTGAACTGACCAGCGAGGATTATATGAAGTTCTACCACGAGCTGTATCCTATGCAGTTTGAAGAGCCTTTATTCAATATCCATCTGAATGTCGACTATCCTTTCAATCTTACCGGAATTTTATTTTTCCCAAAATTAAGCAACAATTTAAATATCGATAAGGATAAAATTCAGCTTTACCAAAATCAGGTATTTGTAACAGATGAGGTAAAGGGTATTGTTCCTGACTTTTTGATGCTTCTTAGAGGGGTAATTGATTCTCCGGATATTCCACTGAATGTTTCCCGTTCTTATCTTCAGGCAGACGGTGCGGTAAAGAAAATTTCATCCTACATTACTAAAAAAGTTGCAGATAAAATGTCTTCACTGATCAACGAAAACCGTGAAGATTATGAGAAAAAATGGAACGACATCAAAATTGTAATTGAATACGGAATTATCACAGAAGAAAAATTTGCTGAAAAGGCAGATAAATTCACATTATATCCGACTACCGACGGTAAATATTTCCTTTGGAATGAACTGATCGAAAAGATCCAGCCATTACATACGGATAAAGACGGAAAAACGGTAATTCTTTATGCTACCAATGCAGATGAACAACATAGTTATATCCAGGCAGCAAATGACAAGGGTTATGACGTACTTTTATTAGACTCTCCGGTTATTTCTCATGTGATCCAAAAACTGGAAACTACAAAAGATAAGATTTCATTTGCAAGAGTGGATGCAGACCATATCAACAACCTGATCAAAAAAGATGAACCGGTTATCTCGAAATTAAATGAAACTGAAAAAGAATCTTTAAAAAAGAATGTGGAAGAGGCAGTAAAAGATGCTAAATTTACGGTACAACTTGAAGATCTGGACAGCAGCGATGCTCCATTCACCATCACTCAGCCTGAGTTTATGAGAAGAATGAAGGAAATGCAGGCAACCGGCGGTGGCGGTATGTTCGGAATGGGCGGCTTCCCGGAGATGTATAATCTTGTAGTGAATTCCAACAGCGAACTTTCCAGTCAGATCTTAAAGACGGAAAATGCTGAGGAAAAGGAAACGCTGATTAAATATGCTTTGGATCTTGCAAAACTTTCTCAGAATCTGCTAAAAGGTAAAGACCTTACAGATTTTATCCAGAGAAGTTATAAGCAGCTGGAAAAATAATAACATCAAATAAATATAAAAGACTGTTCTACATAAGAACAGTCTTTTTTTATGTTTTAAAGCTTACAGAATAGCTTTAAATAGTAAAGCTTGAATTAAGAATTTTAAGAATAAATTTCAATTTCGTTTGTCAACTAAGAGTGCTTCACTTTATTCATTATGAAGGGATGTTGTTTCATTTCATTTTTAAAAGAAAATTATCAACATATTGATTTAATTATTTTAATATGATCAAGTTTCGATGTATTTTCTGTTAAATCCTAAGAGCCTTGTCATATTTTTTCTGTTTTTTGTTGTACATTTTAAGGTTTTTCTCCATTTTTGTATAAAATGCCGAATATGCAAAAAGAAAAATTACGAGCAATCAGAAAACAAAAGGGTTATACCCAACAACAGATTGCTGATATTATCGCAACAGATGTATCTAACTATAGCAGAAAGGAAAGCGGTGATGTAAAGATCATCAGAGATGAATGGAATAAAATTGCCCGTTTTCTGGATGTTACTGTAGAGGATATTTATGAAGATGAAGAGGCTAAAGTGGTTGTTAATTATGATCATCCTGTGTTTAATGACAGCTCTTCCGGAAATGGAACCATGAATCAGTTTAATAATATTCCGGGATCTATCATTAAGAATTTACAGGATTATATCACCCTGCTGAAAGAGGAGAATGAAAGATTGAAAGAGGAATTAAAAAGTCCAAGAGCTAGAAAATAATAACTGCTATTTCATTACATAATAAAATGCCATATACATGAGTATAGTGGCATTTTTTTGTTGTAAAAATTACGGTCAGTACTTTCCTGAACAGTAAATCTTTAGCATTAAATTTCCTCAAGTGGGTTCCAGAAGAGCTTTTTGAAATCTTTTATTCTAAAATTATCAACAGTAATTCCTTCTGCTTCCAGCCTTACCTGGAATTCTGGAACCGATAAGGTCCCGGAACTGGAGATCACCCGGTGCGCAGGAACATCTGCCGGACAGCCTCCCATAGCCTTTCCTACATGCCGGGAATGGTTGGGATAACCCACGGCTTTAGCAATAGCTCCATAAGTAGAGACTCTTCCTTTTGGAATCAATCTTGTGATCTCGTAAATCTGCTGTTTGAAAATTTCATCCATACTAACTCACCTGTTTTTTAGACTGTTTACAATGTTGCAAACAGATTTTGCATCATTTTTGAATTCTTAATGATTCGACGATGTCTGATTTTAAAATATTAAAGATATGAAAAAATCATTTTTCAAGCTGCTGAATGCAGTGAATAAAAAGATGCTTCCCAAACTGAGCAATAAGGATCCCAATCATCTGACGAAAATTGAAAAAGGAATTCTGGCCTATCGTTATTTTGTACTGGTAAATTCTATGGACTGATAGATAGCTAACTCATTTCTTAACTTTTAAAATGATTTTAATATTTGTTTTGACAATTAAAGTTAAGATTTAAGTGTATCTAAGTTTTAAATCTCTTTTGAAGTGAAATTGCTCCGCTTGCTCCACAATGACAAGATGGAAAAATAAAAAACGCTTCAAAGTAAATTGAAGCGCTGGTATTGTTATAAGAATTTATTCCTAAGAATTTTCTAAGATATAAGAGAACATCAATGGCGCACAGATGGTAGCATCACTTTCAACGATAAACTTCGGTGTTGTGATATCCAATTTACCCCAAGTAATTTTCTCATTTGGAACTGCCCCTGAATACGATCCGTAAGAGGTTGTAGAATCTGAGATCTGGCAGAAATATGACCAGAAAGGAACGTCATGCATTTCCATATCCTGATAAAGCATCGGTACTACACAGATAGGGAAATCCCCTGCAATACCCCCCCCAACCTGGAAGAAACCAACTCCTTTTCCAGCTGAATTTTTAGTATACCAATCTGCAAGATACATCATATATTCAATTCCTGATTTCATAGTGGTTGCCGTAAGCTCACCTTTGATACAGTAAGAAGCGAAGATATTACCCATGGTAGAGTCTTCCCATCCCGGAACCACAATTGGAAGGTTTTTCTCGGCAGCAGCAATCATCCATGAGTTTTCTCTCGGAATTTCATAATACTGTTCAAGAACTCCTGAAAGGATCATTTTATACATAAATTCATGCGGGAAATAACGCTCGCCTTTAGCTTCTGCATCTTTCCAGATATCTACTATATGTTTCTGAAGTCTTCTGAAAGCTTCTTCTTCAGGAATACATGTGTCAGTCACTCTGTTTAATCCTCTTTCTAATAAAGCCCACTCGTCCTGAGCTGTCAAATCTCTATAATGCGGAACTCTTTCGTAGTGAGAGTGTGCCACAAGATTCATCAGATCTTCTTCAAGGTTAGCTCCTGTACAAGAGATAAAATCAACTTTTCCCTGACGGATCATTTCTGCTAGGATCTTTCCCAATTCAGCAGTAGACATAGCACCTGCTAAAGTGATCATCATTTTTCCGCCATCTTTAAGATGTGCAACATAACCTTTAGATGCATCTACCAACGCAGCCGCATTGAAGTGCAGGTAATATTTCTCTATAAATTCAGAAATCGGTTTGTTCATTATTTTTAATTTTTGCAAAGATAAAACTTAAAAACGGAATGCAACATGAGTACTTCAAGAAACTCTTGCATGAGTATCTTTTTTTAACAAATGATAAAAAATCGCCCAGCTCATCAATGTTTTAACTAAAAGTACAGCTCTAGGGCTGTACTTTCATCTAACAAATATAGATCACACAGGAATTACCCGTGACAAGATTCTACTTTTAAAATCTCAATTTTCCTTTCTCCATCTTTGAAAGGCCATTCGATGATATCTCCCACTCTATATCCGACAGTTGCCAAAGCAATATCTGATAATATGGAATGTTTATTTTTAGCAGGTTTAGCTTTTACAGACGCAACAAAAATATATTCATGTTCAAAATTCTGAGTATGGTCTTTAATCGTTACTTTTCGGTCAACCGTTACTACATCAGCCGGCAGATTTCTTCTTAAAACCTGTTTGGCCTTTCTTAATTCTTCAGTCAGCCTTTTCTCCTCAGCCATACTTACTTTTTTCCTTCTGAGCGTATCTTTTATAGCATCATAGATTCCGGTGGTTACAATAATTTGATTGGACATTTTTAATTTTTTTAAAGTAATGAATACAGTTATTCTTCGTGATCCAATGCAGGATGACAAGCTTGCTCAGCCTATTTCCCGTAGAAAACTGCAAAAAATAATATGTAAAAATTGTCGGAAATATTTCCCTGTCCTGGATCCTGACAGGGCTTAATTGATAAAGTCCTTAGAACTCTTCAGAAAAGAATCCGCATGTAAGTACAGCAGCGACAGCAAAAGGCCATTAGTGTGGCAGTCTGCAGATAAAGAAGTAAATGCTGTCATAGATTAGATATTAATAATAGCCTAAGATACTCAAAAATTCTGACATTGAAAAAGTCTGGGTAACCCGCAACCTGAATCCTTAAAATTTAAACTTCCTATTATCTTTTTTCTCAGAAATTTTCTTTTTGGTATCCAAACGCTTTTGCTTCTGCCCTTTTGAAGGCTTGGTCGCTACTCTTTTCTTGGGAACAATTAAAGCTCTATTGACGAGTTCAGTAATTTTTTCAATCGCCTTATTTTTGTTCATAAGCTGGGTTCTGCTTTCGGAAACAGTAAGAAACATATATCCTTCAGCATTGATCCTGTTTTTTAATTTACTTTGGATAAGCTTTTTTTGGTAATCGTTAAAGAATTCGGATTCAGTGACAGGCCACAGAACAGTCACAGCAGTTTCCACTTTATTCACATTCTGTCCTCCTGCTCCGCTGCTGCGGGAAGTTTTAAAGCTGAGTTCTTTTGAGAAGTCTTTCATGATGGAAACGAATAGATTTATAAGTAAAGATAAAGATTATAAGCTTTTGTCTATTATTCTTTGAAGCTCATTTCGGTTTACCTTACCGTTTGGGGTTCTTGGAATTTTTTCAATGAAAATAATATCTTTTGGTTTGTGTAATTTTTTTTCAAAAGATATCTCCGAGATCTTCTTTATCAGCTCTGCAGACTTTTCACCTTCTATAATCAGGATCAGCTTTTGTCCTAAGCTTTCATCTTTAATTCCAACAAATACGGCTTCATTTGGAATTTCTTTTTTGACTAAAGCTTCGAGCGTTTCAGGAAATATTTTTGCCCCACCGGAATTAATGACATTATCTAAACGTCCCAGAAATTTAAATTGATTTTCATTTTTAATTTCAACTAAATCATTAGTCTGCAGTACCTCAGCATTTACATTGGGAGTAAATATTTTCAGACATCCTCTATCATCTGTACTAATCGTTACATTTTCAAATGCAGTGAAATAATCATCCGGTTCCGGCATAATCTGTTTTAAAGCGATGTGGGAAAGTGTTTCAGACATCCCGTAGGTCTCAAAAATACGGTTTGAGGAATGAGATAGTCGCTTTATATTAAATATTTTAGATTTGAGATTTTCAGAAACAGCAGCTCCACCGATAATTAAATTTTTGATTAAATATAACTTATCCAGTGAGTTTTCTACCTGAAGCGGAGTCATTGCACAAAAATCAATTTCTTCATTTAAATCTTCAACTGGTTTTAAGGACGGTTCTGCAACAATCAGCTTCAACTTTCTTTGAATAGAACGGACAACCATCATTTTCCCCGAAATATATTCTACCGGAAGACACAGCAATGCTTTGTTCCCTTCTTTCAATGCTAAAAAATTGCAGGTCATTACCGCAGAATTGACCATTTTATTTTTTTCAATTTCAAAAACTTTTGGAACACCGGTGGAACCTGAAGTCTGTACTTTTACGGTATTTCCGTCAGAAAACCATTCCTCTAAAAAGTTTTTTGTTTTTTGTTCAAAATCTGTTTGAAAGGATAAATTATTAATATTGAGATTATTGAAGTCTATCACCATAATTGCAGCACATAAAAAGTAGTGTAAATTTAAAAAAAACTTTAAAAACTTCTTGTATCTAAAGAAAAAAGCTGTAAATTTGCCTCACTAAAATAAAACAGACCCATGGTGTAACGGTAGCACTCTGGTTTTTGGTACCATCAGTTGGGGTTCGAATCCCTGTGGGTCTACAAACCATCCTTTTTTAAGGGTGGTTTTTTATTTAAAATATCCTATTGCAAACCGGCTTATTTATAATTTAAAAAAAACATTTTTTAGAATAGATTTTTGTCTGTAAAGAAAAATTTGTAAATTTGCTTCACTAAAATAAGCAGACCCATGGTGTAACGGTAGCACTCTGGTTTTTGGTACCATCAGTTGGGGTTCGAATCCCTGTGGGTCTACAAAAAGCCTTGAAAATCAATTGATTTTCAAGGCTTTTTAATTTTTTCCAATTTCAAATTCATTTATGGTTAAAATATTCTGATTTAACGGCATCTATTCATAGAAATAAGACCTTTTAAGTCTAAATAAATTGTCAATATATAAGTCATCTGTTTTTCTTTTAATTCACAACTCTCCACTGTAACCATCTCAAAATGTGCCAAATAATAATAACAAGACTTTGTGCTGTTTTATAAATGAAACTATTTTTAATGATGTTCAGAGTAAGTAAATATTTTTAACTTTTAGTCATTATGACTTAAAAGCTTAATGATCTAATATTACTGAAATGATCGTATTTGCCATTCATTTAACAAAAATTAATTTAAGGAAAAACAACAAATACTGCCATTTTTCACATTAAATAATAAAATACACCCTGAAAATTTCAATTAATATTATATATTTACATGAAAATCACAAACAAAACAACAGATAAAATTATCGCATTTACATTAGCGTGAATTAAAATTAGCTGAAGGTAAAGTGATGGTTATCATCCGTAAGATTAATACCAAAAACTTAAAAAAAATATTATGAGAAAAAAACTATTATTTTGCCTGTCATTACTGGCTGCCACATTGATAAACGCCCAAAATGACAATTGTTCAGGAGCAATATCACTAACCGTAGGTACCAATTTCACTTCAGGAGCTATTACTTCTACCAATGTAGGAGCCACTACTGACGGTACACTACCTTCATGTAATTCAGACGGGGTGGAGAATGTTTGGTTTAGCGTAGTGGTTCCCGCCAGTGGAAACGTTACCATAGAATCCAGAGAAGCTTCAGGATCTTTATTTGATGATTCTGTCCTTACCGCTTATACCGGAACATGTGGATCTTTAACAGAGATTGACTGTAACGATGACGGTGGCGTAGGTTACTTTTCGCTTCTTTCACTCACCGGACAAACCCCAGGAACCACTCTTTATGTCAGTCTATGGAAATATAATTCTACTACAGATAATGGCGAATTTCAGATTTCAGCGTATGAATTATTACCACCTGCCAATGATGACTGTTTAGGAGCTATACCATTAACGGTAGGAACGAATTTCGATTCTGGAACGGTGACCTCCAATAATGCTGGAGCTACTACAGATGGGGCATTGCCTTCATGTAATGCTGATGCTGTTGAGAATACCTGGTTTAGCGTAATAGTTCCACAGAACGGAAATCTTACCATAGAAACCAGAGAAGCTTCAGGGTCTCCATTTGGAGATTCATCCCTTAGCGTATATAGTGGAACCTGTGGATCTTTAACGGAAATTGGGTGCGATGATGACAGTGGTGACGGACTTTTCTCTTTGATATCATTAACCGGACAAACTCCAGGAACAACTCTTTACGTAAGTGTATGGAAATATGATTCCGGTGAAAGCAGTGGAGACTTCGAGATTTCAGCCTATAATGATACGGCACTGTCTACCCATGAAGTAGCCGACAACACAAAAAAGATCAGCGTATTTCCCAATCCATTCAGTGACCTTCTTACGATTTCTGATATAGCTGAAGTAAAATCAGTGAGTATTACAGACATTTCAGGAAGACTGGTTAGAACTATTGAAAAACCGTCTGCATCACTTTACCTGGGTGACTTAAAAGAAGGAGTTTATTTTATTTCGCTAAAGATGAATAACGGTAATATAAAAACTTTGAAAACCATAAAAAAATAATCAACCTTAATATCATAATAAAGCAGGCTGACCTTAAGGTCAGCCTGCTTTATTATTTATTCCCATTTAACAATTCCAAAATTAAATTTAATGGATTTGCCGCAGGTATAATTTTTACATTCCTTTCATCTATGTTCATTCAATTCATTTGCTTAAATTGAAAAAAGACAGATAAAATCCATTATTAATGTCATGGAAAAACTAAATGAGTGTGGATAGTGACTCCTATCATTCTTCATTTAACGCTGATAATTTACTATTTGGTTTTAGGTTTATAAAGTTTAAACATGACAAACAGGAAAGCCAGCCATATCGGAATTAAAATTACCTGAATCTCCATTCCTGTGATACTCATCAACACTAAAATAGCGACTAAAAACAGGATACAGATATAGTTTGAAACAGGATAAAATATAGAAGGGAATAATGTTTTCACGCCTTCCCTATCTTTTTCTTTTCTGAATTTCAAATGCGTATAGCAGATCATCAGCCAGTTGATAATTAAAGTAGAAACCACTAAGGCCATTAAGTATTCAAATGCTTTTTCGGGAACTAATTTGTTAATAATGATACATATTCCGGCAAAACAGGAAGAGATCAGAATTGCGTTGGTAGGAACACTGTTCTTATTCAGCTTCTTTAAAAATTTCGGTGCATTTCCTTGTTGGGCCAATCCGAAAAGCATTCTGCTGTTACTATAAACACTGCTGTTGTACACTGATAAAGCTGCAGTTAAAACGATCAGATTAAGGATATTGGCAATTAAAACATTAAACTGGATCACTTTTCCGAATATATTGAATTCAAATCCATTTAAATTCTGAAAAACCATTACAAACGGACTTGTTCCTTCTGTAATTTCTCTCCACGGACTCAATGCAAATAAAATAACCAAAGCCCCTACATAGAAAATCAAAATCCTGTAAATCACCTGATTGGTTGCTTTAGGAATTGTCTTTTCAGGGTTTTTAGCTTCTGCAGCTGTAATCCCAATAAGTTCCAATCCTCCAAACGAAAACATGATCATTGCCATGGCTGCAAAGAGTCCGGAAAATCCACTTTCGCTTTTATTAAAAAATCCTTTGGGGAAAAATCCACCATCGTTCCAGAGATTTGAAATGCTGGCTTTATCTCCTCCGGTACCGCTCAAAAGAAGATAAATACCGAAAACAATCATCCCGATGATCGCTACCACTTTGATGATGGAAAACCAAAATTCAGTTTCTCCATATACTTTTACAGAGGCAAGATTTAGGGCCGTAATGACTACAAAAAAGAATAAACTGGAAACCCAGAGTGGAATTTCGGGCCACCAAAAGTGAATATAATGTCCGATAGCTGTCAATTCAGCCATGCTCACGAGAATATAGAGGATCCAGTAATTCCAGCCGGAAGCGAAACCCGGAAAATTGCTCCAATATTTGTACGCAAAATGACTAAAACTTCCCGAAACAGGCTCCTGGACTACCATTTCACCAAGCTGCCGCATAATAAAAAATGCAATAATTCCCGCTAAAGCATATCCTAAAATAACGGATGGGCCTGCTAAAACTGCTGCGGGACCAATTCCCAGAAACAATCCTGTTCCAATAGCACCTCCGAGGGCAATTAATTGAATATGTCTGTTGGTTAATCCTCTTACCAGAGCTCCATCATTAGGCTCTGTCTTCTGTTCGCTGTTCATACAATCTATTATGCCCTAAATATATAAAACTTTAGAGAAATTTTCCTTCTATGAAGCTGCAAGAACATTCAATAAGTTCAGTTTTAAAGAATTAAAAAGTAAAACAGCAATATTTCCTTATAGATATTCCTCGGGAATTGAAATATTATTCTTTTTCATATACTCCAAAAGTGATTGGTACCTGTCTTCGTCCCCTCCCATTCCACATTTGTGTGAAATACTGCAGATATCCGAAGGCTTAATTTCAAGAATATTTGAGATCTTGGTAAGTATTTCCAGATTGATCTTCACCTTAGAATTTTCAATGTCAGAATAGGCCTTTTGGGAAATGCCCATCTCAAAAGCCATATACTCCTGCGTAAAGTCTTTGTTTCTACGGATTTTTCTGATATTTTGACCACATACTTTCATCGTTTTTGTTTTAGTAGTTTTCGGTATAGTTTAGAAGTATACCTATTAGACTTACACAAAGTTAATAAATACCTTTGGCAAAACATTATACACGTTACATGATATTTATTTTTTCAGGCAAATCACAGGTCAATACCTCTGATTTCAGAAGATAAATATCAATTCGGTACAACACAATTGGAATTATGGAGACGCAAAAATTCAATTATGACAATAATATTGTCAGAGCATTCCTGTATGCTACTATTATTTTCGGACTCGTCGGCTTTCTTTTGGGACTTACGGCCGCACTTATGCTTTTCTACCCTGAATTACCTGAATTTTTATTCGGAACAGATGACACCACGATTCAGAGTTTGAGAAGCGGAAATATCCAGGGATTGATCAATACACAGGGTGCTATGGGATTCGGAAGAATCAGAATGCTTCATACCAGTGCCGTAATTTTTGCTTTTGTATGTAATTCCTTTTTCTGCGGAGCTTATTACAGCATGCAGAGACTTTTAAAAACCAGAATGTACAGCGATACACTTTCGTGGATCCACTTCTGGACCTGGCAGCTGATGATTGTTGCTGTGGTTATAACATTTTTAATGGGAATCAATACCTCCAAAGAATATGCAGAGCATGAATGGCCGATTGATATTTTAATTACTGTTTCATGGGTTATTTTCGGAATCAATATGTTCGGAACCATTGCAAAAAGAAGGGTAAGACACCTTTATGTAGCCATCTGGTTCTATATCGCCACATGGATTGCTGTAGCTATGCTGCATATCTTTAATAATCTTGAAGTTCCCTTATCATTCACAAGCTGGAAATCCTATTCCGTATATGCCGGTGTAAAAGATGCACTTGTACAGTGGTGGTACGGTCACAATGCCGTAGCATTCGTACTGACCACTCCGGTACTAGGCCTGATGTATTATTTCATGCCGAAAGCGGCTCAGCGTCCTGTATTCTCCTATAAACTATCCATTATTCACTTTTGGTCGCTGATTTTCGTATACCTTTGGGCTGGTCCTCACCACCTTCAGTATACTGCGCTTCCGGCATGGGTTCAGGCTGTGTCTACAGGTTTTTCTATTATGCTTATTGCGCCTTCATGGGGAGGAATGCTGAACGGGCTTCTTACTTTAAGAGGAGCCTGGGACAAAGTAAGAGAAAATCCTATTCTAAAATTCTTTGTGGTAGCTATTACCTGTTACGGCATGGCCACTTTTGAAGGACCTTTACTGGCGACAAAATCTTTAAATAAAATCGGGCACTACACAGACTGGGTAATCGGGCACGTACACCTGGGTGCACTGGGATGGAATGGTTTTATGGCTTTCGGAGTCGTGTATTATCTTATTCCTGTCATGTGGAAAACTCCATTATGGTCTAAAAAATTAGCCAACTGGCACTTTTGGCTGGGAACTTTAGGAATTATCTTCTATGCAGTTCCGATGTATATCTCAGGATTTACTCAGGGATTGATGTGGAAACAGTTCAATCCGGACGGTACTTTAATGTATAAAAACTGGCTGGATACCGTGACTGCTATTATTCCTTACTTTAAAATGAGATTTTTAGGAGGTGTGCTTTATCTTACAGGAGCTGTCTTGATGGTGGTGAATGTTATTAAAACGGTAAGATCAGGCTCATTCCAGAAAAATGTTCCGGCTGAAGCTCCTGCATTAGCAGAAATCGGAAGCGGAAGAAAAGAAGGCGAAGGGGTGCACCTTTGGCTGGAAAGAACTCCTAAATTACTTTCTATCCTGGCTTTCATTACTGTCGCTATTGGTGGGCTGGTAGAAATTGTTCCGACATTATCCCTTAAGCAGAGTGTTCCGACAATCACAGCTGTAAAACCATATACACCGCTGGAGCTTGAAGGAAGGGACCTGTATGTACGTGAAGGTTGTAACTCCTGCCACTCTCAGATGATCAGACCTTTCCGTGATGAGATTGTAAGATTTGAAGGTAAAAACGGACAATACTCTAAAGCTGGAGAGTTTATCTATGACCGACCATTTTTATGGGGATCAAAAAGAACGGGACCGGATCTTCACAGAGAAGGTGGCAGAAACCCGGATTCATGGCATTTTAAACATATGTACAACCCAAGAATTACCTCTGCAGGTTCTATTATGCCCCGTTTCCCATGGCTGATTACCAATAAGCTTGACCGTACCCAAATGGTTGACAAAATGAGACTGATGAAAAATACGTTCGATGTTCCTTATTCAAAAGCAGAAATAGATTCGGCCAACCAATGGGCGGACAATCAGTCTAAAGCTATCGTACAGAGAATTTATTCTGAAGCCGATGATGTGAAAAATCAGATGGAAAAGGAAAGAACAACGAAAGGAGGGGCTTATGTGCCGCTTGAACAGAGAGAAATCGTAGCAATGATCGCCTATCTTCAAAGATTAGGAACTGATATTAAAACGACACAGATCCAGACTGCAAGTGCTGAATAACTATTAAACTGTATTGTAATGAAAAAGAGAACCCCAATTTCAATATATATCGCAACAACGATAGGTTTAACGATTATGGCGTTTGAAATGTTCGCCAGCCAATCAGATTATTTTTCTTCCCCGTTTTTCTGGGCTCTGATTGTGATTGCTATTATTCTCCTGCTGATCATGAATTCTATCGGAGATCTGGTAGAGAATGAAAGCTTCAGCAGATTATCAGAAGAGGAAAAGAAGGAATATTTAGCTGAAAAATCTATTCCGTATTATCAGAAACTTTGGAATTCAGCTTTTAAAAAACAGTCTGCTACTGAAGAGAAAGATATTCTTATCGATCATGGTTTTGACGGAATTACAGAGCTTGACAACTCCCTTCCGAAATGGTGGATCGGTTTGTTTTGGTTCGGATGTATATTCTGCGCCGTGTATATGACAGCTTTTGCCTTCACAGATTATGCGCATCCCGAGGCAGAATTAAATAAGGAAACCACCACCATGCTGGCATCTATCGCTGAATATGAAAAAACCGCTCCTCAAATTGATCTGGAAACGGCAAAATACAGTGCCGACAATATTGCAGAAGGTCAGGAGCTCTTCAAAACCAATTGTGTAACCTGTCACGGAGACGGTGGAAAAGGAGGTATTGGCCCTAACCTTACCGATACACACTGGATTAATATCAAAGAAAAAAGCCTGTTCAAAAATGTTTTCTGGATGCTTGAGAACGGCTCACCAAACAATCCTACGATGCGACCATTTATCAAAGAAGGAACCATTACAGGAAGAGATGCTGAGAAGATTGCAGCATATATTTATCATATCAACCAGGAAACCTCTCCTATTACTCCTTCTCAGGGTGGTGCAGCACCGCAGGGAGAAGAAGTAAAATGGGAAAACGGAAACAATTAGTTTTAATAGTCAGGAAGTTTGAAGCTGGAAGAGGGAAGTTATTGAGGTCGAAAGGAAGACTTAGAGAACCATTTATTATTTTTTTTAACCTAATCATTAAATTTTTAAAACAACAATCAAAATGAGTGGATAATATGAACTTCCAGCCTCCCTCTTCCAGCTTCCTGCCCTTTAAGACTTAGATCAAATAACTTAACAAAAATTTATTATCTCCCTATATTCCTTGCCCCCTTTGAACTCTAACATTTGAATTCTTCATTTTTGCTAACCTTTTCAACATAAAAAAATGATACAGAGGGGGCTTTTTAAAGAAAAAAATCCCAACCTTGGCTGGTCTTCATCAACTAATTCACTTGACAACTACTAAACTAAATTCCATAATAAGACAGCCAAGGCAGGATTTTTGTATTGCCAATAGGATACCATAACAAAGAACTAATTAAATAGTATTCTTATCTTTGTTAGAAACCTGATCGCATTTGAAACTGAAAATCAACAAAAGAAAACTCCTGAAGCGTATTGCAATAACCTTTATTTCCATATTGGTTTTTCTTACCCTGCTAATCTTTAGCTTGAAGCTTCCTGCTGTTCAAAATTTTATCAAAGACAAACTGGTTGTTTATCTTGAGAAAAAAATCAAGACCAAAGTAAGCCTTGAAAGGGTTTATATAGGTTTCCCGAACAGCCTTGTAATGGAAAATCTTTACCTGAAGGGACAGGATGTAGATACCCTTCTGGCCGTCAAAAAACTGGATGTAGGCTTAAATATGCTGAAGCTGATCAACTCCACTGCCGACATTACTTCTGTAGATCTTGAAGGAGCCCGCGCCAATGTGGTACGAAAACCCAACGGGACATTCAACTTCGACTATATTATCAATGCTTTTGCAACCAGTGACAAGGAAGAAAGTTCATCCAAACCTTTCATTATTTCTCTGGATAAAATTAATTTAAAAGATATCGGAGTGAAGTTCAACGACCAGCAGTCGAGGAATGATATTCAACTCTATTTCAAATCATTTGATACAAGGGTTAAAACCTTTGACCTCAATAAAAACACTTATGCTGTTAATGATATCAACCTTGACGGACTTAAACTAAAATTAAAGCAGGATCTCCTTGAAGAGGTTTCTAAAAAAGTAGAAAAAAAGGTAGATTCCCTTAACAATAAAAAGCCGATGAATATTGGTCTTAGAGGGATCAAGCTGACCAACTTCGATATAGATTACGGTGACGATAATACCAAAACTTTTGCTAAAGTTTTGTTCAAAGAATTAAGCACAAGGGTAAATAAACTGGATCTTGAGAATAATTCTTACAATATTTCCAATGTATTTCTTTCGGGAGCAGATATTAATGCAAACCTTTATCTTCCAACTCAAAACGCCAACCCAAAAGACACCAAAGAACCTGAAGTTTCCAAAGTTTCTGATAAAGACAAGGCGATGAAGGTGGTTCTCGGAAAACTGGTTCTGAACGATGTAAAAGCGGTCTACAACAACACTGCAATTGCTCCTACAAAACAGGGAATGGACTTCAATCATATGAATTTCTCCAAAATGAATGTGGAAGTCAGAAACTTCAAAATGGAGAACAATACTTTTGCAGGAACCGTAAATTCAGCTGAAGTTCAGGAAGGAAGAGGTCTGAATATCCAGAAATTCAATACAGATTTTGTCTATGCAGAAAAACAGGCTTACCTGAAAGACCTTTATTTACAGACTCCGAAAACACTGATTCGGGATGAAGTGATTTTAAACTATGATTCCCTTGATCAACTGACTTCAAATCCCGGTGCTGTAAAAATATCAGCCAACATTAAAGATTCTAAAATAGGATTCGCCGATATTCTGAATATCGTTCCCACCTTACGAAATACAGTTCCATTCAATAAATATCCGAACGCAATATTGAACGTGAATGCCAACGTCCAGGGAATGGTAAACGATTTACTGATCAAAGATCTTAAAGTTTCAGGTTTAGACCAGCTGAGAGTAGCTGCGTCAGGAAGAATTAAAAATGCGATGAAGCCTGAGAATTTGTATTATGATCTCAGGATCGGAGAATTTTCAGCTGAAGCTAAGACCGTTTTTAACCTTGTTCCGAAAAATACAATTCCTTCTAATATTGCTCTGCCCTCCCATTTCAGCATCAAAGGAAATGCAAAAGGAACCACTAAAGTAGTAAAGGCAGATATGAATCTCTACTCTACGCTTGGAAATGCTGCCATTGTGGCCAATGTGGATATGAGCAGAAAAAATCGTGAGCTGTATGATGTAAAAGCCAACTTACAGGCCATACAGGTCGGAAAGATCATTAAAAATAAAGATATAGGAGCTGTCACGGCACAGATCTCTGCAAAAGGAGAAAGCTTTGATTTTAAAAACGCAAAAGCAGACCTTAAAGGACATGTCGCTTCGGCTGTTTATAAAGAATACCGCTACCAGAATATGTATCTTACAGGAAAGATCAATAAAGGAGTTTACCATATTGTTTTAAATTCAAAAGATCCGAATGCTAATCTGAATTTAATAGCTTCCGGAGTTTACGATGAAAAAAATCCTACGGTAAAAATTAACGGTGAAGTGATCAAGCTTGATGTAAATAAGCTTGGGTTCTATGAGAAACCAATGATTATAGCAGGAAAGATCGACGGAAATTTCTCAAGCCTTGATCCGGATGCTTTGAACGGTTACTTAAATCTGAAAGATTTTGCATTTTCTGATACAAAAGAAGTTTATCCTGTTCAGGAAATCAATCTTAAAGCAGCTTCTACACAGGATTCTACTCAAATTATTTTCAATTCTCAGATTGCTGATGTTTCTTTAAAAGGAAAATATAAACTGACACAAATCTTTGGAGCATTAACGCAGACAATCAATCAATATTATCAGTTCCAGAAGCCGGCTAAAGGTCAGAAAATTGATCCGGGCCAGTATTTCACTTTCAATGCCAAGATCAAAAATGATGATCTGATCAGAAAATTTGTTCCGGATCTGAAAAGTTTTGAAACCATCAATTTAGCAGGAAATTATGATGCAGATTCTCAGAAAATTGAGATTGACGGCCAGATTCCACAGTTATTGTACGGTGAAAATTCATTGGAAAATGTTGCTTTAAAAGTGACCAATGAAAACCAGGCATTGCAGTACGGTCTTAGTGTAGCTGCCTTAAAAAGTTCCAGCTTTACATTAAAAAAAGTAGATGTAAGCGGCGACGTTGCCAATAATACGATCAATTATAATATTACCACGAAAGATGACAAAGATGCTACGCAGTTCCTCATTGCCGGAAATGCCAAATCTTTAAATGATATAACAGAAATATCGCTGAACCCGAACGGCTTAAAACTTAACTATTCGGACTGGAATGTTGCTGAAAACAATAAGATCCAGATCAGCAGCAAAGGAATTCTGGCAGATAATTTCGTGCTTTCTAATGGAGGAAGTCAAATTTCCCTTCAGTCTGAAACTCAAAATCCGAGCAGTCCTCTGAATGTTGCACTAAAAGATTTTAAAATTGAAACCATTACAGAACTTATCAAGAAGGATACAGTTCTGGCAAGAGGAACCATTAACGGAACAGCACAACTCCGGGATGTAACGAAAAATATGACCTTCACTTCTGACCTGAATATCTCTGACCTGATTGTGTATGGAAATGCTGTAGGAAACCTTGCCGTAAAAGTGAATAATACTTCACCTAATAATTTAAATGCTGATATAGCTCTTTCCGGTAATGATAATGATGTGAAAATCCTTGGGGATTACAATACTTCTGCAAGCACATTTGATCTGAATATGGCGATCAACAAGCTTCAGATGAAGAGTGTCCAGGGCTTTTCCATGAATGCGATAACGAATACAGAAGGCTATATTTCAGGAAATTTAAAGATCACAGGAACTACCGATAAACCTAATATTTTAGGTAAAGTAAAATTTAATGATGCAGGACTGGAAATTGCAAAAACAGGCAGCGATTTCAGAAAGCTTAATGATGAGATTGATTTTACAAGCCGTGGTATAGAATTTAATAAGTTTAAAATCAATGATAAAGACGGAAATTCACTTGTTGTAAACGGACAGGTTCTTACACAGACATACAGGGATTTCGCCTTCAATCTTGATGTGAATGCCAAAGATTTCAAAGTCGTGAATTCCGAGAAATCCAATGATGCCATGATGTATGGAACCCTGGCTATTGATGCAGGACTTCATATCCGTGGAAACTTAGATTTGCCGAAGGTTGACGGAAGACTGGCGGTTTCTGATGATACGGATTTCACTTTTGTCCTTCCACAGTCCAGTCCTTCTCTACAGGAACGGGACGGGATTGTTGAATTCATCGATCAGGACCAGGTTGTCTTAAATAAAACGATCAAGGCTGATTCTCTGAAAGCACAAAGCAATTTCAAAGGAATGGATGTGAGTGTGAATATTGAAGTAAGCAAAGAAGCAAAAATGTCCATCGTTATTGATAAAGCTAACGGGGATTTTGTGAAACTTCAGGGTGAGGCTGAACTTACCGGAGGTATTGATCCTTCAGGAAAAATGACCCTTGTAGGAGTGTATGAAGTGGAAAAAGGCTCTTATGAACTTTCTGTAAGCCTTCTGAAACGTAAATTTGATATCCAGAAAGGAAGCACCATTACCTGGACAGGAGAACCAACGGCTGCCATCATGGATATTACGGCTGTCTATAAAACAGAAGCCCCTCCTATTGACCTTGTCGAGCAGCAGATAAGTGGTGAAGCTGCTTCTATACTGAATCAGTTTAAACAGAGAATTCCTTTCAATACTTTATTGAAAATGAAAGGTGAACTTCTGAAACCACAGATCAGTTTTGATATTACTACGGACGAAAAGAATAATTCTGTTTCATCTACAGTCACTGATATTGTAGATCAAAAACTTACACAGCTCAGAACGCAAGAATCTGAAATGAATAAACAGGTTTTTGCCCTTCTTCTACTGAACCGTTTCATTGGGGAAAACCCTTTTGAATCCGGTGCGGGAATGTCGGCTGAAATGATGGCCAGACAGAGTGTAAGTAAAATTCTCTCCCAGCAGCTGAACAATCTTGCTTCCGGTCTGATTAAGGGAGTTGATATAGATCTTGGTCTTGATTCTTCTGAAGATTATTCCAGTGGAGAAAAAAATACCAGAACTGACCTGAATGTCGGTGTCAGCAAAAAATTACTGAATGACCGTCTGAAAGTTTCAGTAGGAAGTAATTTTGCTTTGGAAGGAGAAGCCCGCCAAAACGAAAATACAACGAATATTGCAGGAAATGTAACGATAGATTACAGCCTTTCAAAAGACGGAAGGTATATGCTCCGGGCCTATCGTAAGGATGAATACCAGGTAGCGCTTCAAGGGCAGATTATTGAAACGGGATTAGGGTTTATTATTACGCTGGACTATGATAAGTTCCGTGAGATTTTCGAAAAAGTGAAGAAAAACAGAAGTAAAAAAGAAAACAAGAATAACCAAGTGGTAGAATTTAAATAATGAAAAATAAATTTAATATATATTATAAATATTTGTTCGCTTCAGGATTTGCCGCGGTTAGTCTCTCATGCAGCAACACCAAATTCCTGAAGGAAGGTCAGATGCTATACACGGGAGGTGAAGTGAAAATTGAAAATGACAGTCTTTCAAAAAGTGAAAAGAAAGAGCTTAAATCAGCACTAGAGGACAATTTAGTTCCCAAACCCAATTCTACCCTATTGGGTCTCCGTCCGAAATTATATTTCTATAACATTGCTAAAGAACCGAAAAAAGATAAGGGCTTTAATTACTGGCTGAAATATAAGGTAGGTGAAAAGCCTGTTTTACTAGGTGATGTAGACCGTGAATTCAACAGGAAGATCATTGAAAATTATTCTGAAAACAAAGGGTATTTTAATGCAAAAGCTACGTATGATACGGTTTCTAAAAATAAAAAAGCACAGGTAATTTATACTTTAAGACCTGGTGGAAGATATATCGTAAGCGATGTGAAGTTTCAAAAAGATTCCACACTCGTCAATAGTGAGATTCAGAATTTAACGAACAAAACTTTACTTAAATCTGGAAAACCTTTTGATCTGGACGTTATCAAGAATGAAAGAGAACGTATTGATAATGGTTTAAAAGAAAGAGGATTCTACTATTTCAGTCCCGACAATATTATTGTTCAGGCAGACAGTACGGTGAGCAAAAATCACAAGGTTGAGCTTAACGTAAAATTAAAAGAAGATACGCCTGACCTGGCAACGGAACAGTTCAGCATTGACAAGGTGATTGTTTTCCCGAATTATAACATTCAGGATGTAAAAAGAGGGAAATACAGCGTTCCCATGAATTCGGATTCTTTATCTAAATATGCTTATGAGGATATTTATGTCATTGATCCCCAACATAAATTCAAACCGAAAATCTTCGACCGGGCTTTATATTTTAAGAAAGGAGATCTTTATAACCGCACCAATCATAACCTTACCCTGAACCGGTTGATCAGTTTGGGTGTTTTCAAATTTGTAAAGAATGAGTTTATTGTTTCCGATTCATTAAAGCATCAGTTTGATGCCTATTATTTACTGACCCCAAGACAGATTCAGTCGCTTAGGCTGGAAACTTTGGGACGAACCAATTCTGCCAATTATGCCGGTAGCGAATTGAATTTAAACTGGACACACCGAAATTTTTTCAGAGGGGCAGAACAGTTTAAAGCATCTGTTTACGGAGCCTTTGATTTTCAGATGGGAGGCCAGGAAAATGCTAAAAATTTATTTCGTGCAGGAACGAATGTCCAGCTTTCCATTCCAAGAATTGTAGCCCCTTTCCGTTTCAATTCTTCAAGTGCTTTTGTTCCGAGAACGAATATTACCTTAGGATATGAATTTCAAAACCGTACCCAATTTTATACGCTTAATAATTTTACGGCTTCATTTGGGTATGTGTGGAAAGAAAATGCAAGAAAAGAACATGATCTGAAGGTGATTGACATTACCCTCGTTTCTCCTGCCAAGGTAACGGACGAGTTTCGTGCGCAAGCTACCACTCCTGCTGCAAGAAGAGTTGTTGAAAAGCAGCTTATTTTCGGACCAACTTACTCGTATACCTATACCAATACGATGCTTCCTATAACGAATACGATCTATTATAAGGGAACATTGGATCTGGCAGGAAATATTACCGGTCTGGTAACGGGTGCGAATGTGAAAAACGATAAGGAGAAAAAAATATTCGGGGTTCCGTTCAGCCAATATGCAAAAATGGAACATGATTTCAGGTTCTATCATAAATTTACAGAGAAAAGTTCTTTAGCCACCCGGTTTATCGGAGGAATTGCGTATCCTTATGGAAATTCAGAATTCATTCCTTTCTCTAAGCAATTTTTTGCAGGAGGAAGTAACAGTATCCGTGCTTTCCGTGCAAGAACTTTAGGTCCGGGAAGCTTTGATCCAAGAACTGTTGAACCCAATATTATAATAGATCAGGCGGGAGATATCAAGCTGGAAATGAATGCGGAATACCGTGCCAATATCTATAAATTCCTGAATGTTGCTGCTTTTGTAGATGCCGGAAACGTTTGGCTGATCAATGCTGATGAGCACAGACCGGGAGGTAAATTTTCAAAAGAATTTTTGAGCGAAGTTGCCGTTGGAGCCGGAGTTGGTCTAAGACTTGATTTCTCTATCTTAATTTTAAGACTGGATCTTGCCATGCCGTTGAGGGTTCCTTATTATGAAAAAGGTGACCGTTGGGCATTTGATAAGATCAATTTCGGAGATTCAAACTGGAGAAAAGATAATTTAGTTTTAAACATAGCCATCGGATATCCTTTCTAATATGATTAATAATATCAAATTTTTCTGGGAGGTTCTTAAAGAAACCTTCGCTGAGTGGAACAGTTCTACCGCATCAAAAGATTCGGCCAGCCTTGCCTATTATGCGATTTTTTCTATTCCGGGATTATTGATTATTATTATCTGGATCGCAGGAAATTTCTTTGGTGAGGAAGCGATCCGGGGAGAGATCAGTAACCAGATCAGTGGATTGATGGGAGCTGATGTCGCTAAAAGTATTGAAGGAATGATTGCCGGTGCTCTTATTGACAAACAGAATATCTTTATGAAAATAGTGGGTATCGGATCTTTAGTTTTCGGTTCCACGACTCTTTTTTTTCAGCTGCAGCATACTTTAAATACCCTTTGGGATGTAGAAGCTGCACCTAAAAAAGCGTTTGTTAAATTTCTTTTAGACCGTGCCAATTCTTTAGGAATGATTCTTATTCTAGGCTTTTTACTGATGATTACCATGATCTTATCTTCGATGATAAGTCTCTTTAACAACTGGATCACCAATTATTTTGGCCTTGAAACCTATATGCTGGTGGAGTTTGTAAATTTCGGGATTGGTTTTGTGCTGGTCATGCTATTATTTGCGTTGATGTTCAAAGTGCTCCCTGATGTACATATCAGCTGGAAACCTGTATGGAAAGGGGCCTTACTGACCACCATTTTATTTACACTGGGTAAATTTTTACTAAGCTTATATTTTGGTAATTTCAAACCTACTTCTGCGTTTGGTACCGCAGGAACTGTGATTTTAATTATGATGTGGATCAACTATTCCTGTATGCTTGTCTTTTTCGGGGCAGAGTTTACAAAAGTGTATAATTACAAAAAGGGATATAAGATTATTCTTTCCAAACATGCCAAATGGAGCGCTGCAAAGCTATATAAAGAAAGCCAGGAGATCACCGAGGGTAAATAATAAGCTGACAGTTGACATTTAATAGCTTAATTATTACTATTTTTAACAGCATTAAAAAGCCTCCCAGTATTTTTGGGAGGCCTTTTTTTTACATTCTGTTTACCGTTTTTATACCCAGTAACGCTAAGGATTTTTTAATCGTCTTGGCAGTCAGGTCTGATAGGTTTAGACGGAACTGTTTCAAATTCTCATCTTCCAGCTTCAGGATGATATTACTTTGGTAGAATGAATTATAGGATTTAGCTAAATCATACACATAATTGGCTACTAAAGCCGGACTCAATACTTCCGCTGCTCTTTCTACAATTGTTTTATAGTTGGCCAGCAACATAATCAATTCCTTTTCAAATGCATTCAAATCAACCTCAGAAATTTCTTTATACTGATAATCTGCTTTTGCCAGTAAAGACTGCGTACGTGCATAGGTATACTGAATGAATGGGCCTGTATTACCATTAAATTCAATACTTTCTGCCGGGTTAAAGAGCATTTTCTTTTTTGGATCTACTTTCAGCATGAAATATTTTAATGCTCCCATACCAATAATTTCGTAAGAAGCTACTTTTGCATCTTCCGAAAGACCTTCAAGCTTACCTTGCTCTATGGCTTTTAACTTTGCTGTTTCGTGCATTTCTGCCATAAGATCATCAGCATCTACAACAGTTCCTTCACGGGATTTCATTTTGCCTTCAGGAAGTTCTACCATTCCATAAGAAAGATGGAATAACTGATCTGCCCAGGAATATCCCAGTTTTTTCATGATCTTAAATAAAACCTGGAAATGATAATCCTGCTCGTTTCCAACTGTATAAATCAATTTCTGAATATCATTTTGCTTAAAGCGCTCAACGGCCGTTCCAAGATCCTGTGTCATATAAACCGAAGTTCCGTCTGAACGAAGCAAAAGTTTCTGATCAAGACCTTCATCTGTAAGGTCACACCACACAGAACCATCTTCTTTCTGATAAAGAATCTCTTTGTCCAGCCCTTCCTGAATCAGGTCTTTTCCCAGGATATAGGTATTGCTTTCATATTGAACCTGGTCAAAATCTACTCCAAGTCTCTGATACGTTTCGTTAAATCCTTTATAAACCCAGGAATTCATTTCTTTCCACAGATCTCTTACTTTCTGATCTCCGTTTTCCCAGTCGATGAGCATTTTCTGCGCTTCTTTGATCAACGGAGCATCTTTTTTCGCCTGATCTTCAGTTGAGCCCTGAGCAACCAGTTCTGCAATTTCCTTTTTATAGTTCTTATCAAATTCTACATAATAATTACCTACAAATTTATCTCCTTTTGTATCGGTAGTTTCGGGAGTCTCTCCATGCCCAAATTTCTCCCAGGCCAGCATTGATTTACAGATATGAATTCCTCTGTCATTAATGATCTGAGATTTGATCACCTCATATCCTGCTTCTTTAAGAATCTGCGCAACAGAAAAGCCCAATAAATTATTTCTGACATGCCCCAGGTGTAGTGGTTTGTTGGTATTTGGGGAAGAATATTCAACCATCACCGTTGAATTTTTCTTTTCTATGGTATCAAAGCCATTGCTCACAGACGTGAAATTATCCACAAAGAGCTGGTTCTTTACTTTAACATTCAGGAACCCATTTACCACATTAAAGCTTTCAAACAGATCTGACTGTTCCGTCAAAGCTTCACCCAATTCAACGCCAATACGTTCCGGATTTTTTTTCAGCTGTTTTACCAGTGGAAATGTTACAATGGTAAAATCACCTTCAAATTCCGTTTTATTTTCCTGAATCTCCAGATTGATTTCTTTTAACTGATATACATTTAAAATAACCTCGGAAAGTTTCTTTTCTATAATATCTTTAATATTCATGTGTATATATTACTTTTTAAAGGCCAAGTGGAATGGCCTGCTTTATATCAAAATTTTAAAGTACAAATATACGGAAATAAAAAAACCGCCCGAAGGCGGTCTTTGATATGAATGTTAAATATATATTTTTTAGTTAATGTCCCAGAATACTTTGTTAGCCTGTACGTCTCCTGTTGCAGCTCCCCATTGTGCTACAGCAGCTTGTGTTCTGTGATCATTGTTTACACTGGTCTCATTTACTGGATAAGGCATTCTTAAAGGTACAGCTCTAGAACCTGGCTTAACAAAAGTTCTAAAATCTAATCTTCTTGAGAATTCCCAAGCTTCAAAACCTCTATTATATGCAGCTATCCAAGCCTGGTTTCCGATTTTCTGTTTCCATGTACCAGGTAAAGTAGCATAATTATTTGCAGCTAAATAGATAGTTTGTTCAGCAAGTGGCACACCCCAAAAATCTAAAGATGCCTGAATTCCTGCCGTAAAATGAGTAGCAGCAGTTCCACCTACAGAGTATCCTCTTTCCGCAGCTTCTGCAAGCATAAATCTAGTTTCTGCTGCATCAAATAAATAAGCCATACTATCTGCCACTAAAAAGCTATCCTGTACGTGAGAGAAATCTGCAAATACATTTTGCTTACCATATAAACCTCCTACATAAGCCCCGTCTTTAGTTGTAAAATATTTAGGTCTTCTTGGATCATTCGATGCATTCAGTACATTCACAAATGTATTTGCCGGAATAAAATCATTTCTACCGCTCGTAACCATTTCTTGATATACTGGACTTGTAAATTGTCCAGAAGAACTAAATTTAAGACCTATATTCTGTGAATTTGCCAGCACAACTCCTTTTGAATATGCGCTTTCAACAGTAGCTTTTGCAAAAGCATTATCCACATCAGCCATATTAAGTCCCATTCTAAGTTTAAGCGTATTCAAAAATAGCTTTACTTTTGAAGCATCTCCTCCAAAAATAGGGTCAAAAGAACTAAATCCTATAGAAGATGGATTTGACTCCAGAGCTGCAATTGCTGCATCGGCTCTTTTAATCAGATCTTTATAAATTGTTTTTGCATCGTCGTAAGCAGGGGTAGGATATTTATCTACCTGAAGAGCCTGCGAATACGGAATGTTTCCGTAAGTATCAACTAATGTACTGAACGTATAAATTTCCAACGCTTCAATAACAGCTATTCTTGTAGCCTTAAGTGAAGCATCTGAAAGAGAATTTGCCGTAGCTCTGGCCATCTCCAGCTTATTCATCTGGGAATACATTCTATTCCAGTTATTATCAGGAACACTTCTTTTTACCAGATTATAAACGGCTTCGTCTATGTACTGTGTTTCTGTCCATTGTTGTGTAAAAAATCTATAGTTATTAAAGTTTACGCTTGGAGTTGTCATTTGCGAAACTAATCCTACACTTGCAGAAGTGAACATAACATCAGTATTTACTTCAGCAGGATTTTTTGGATCATCATTCAGGCTCGTTATATCTCTTCCGCACGATGTCAGCACTAGCCCAGCAGCAAAAAGACTTATTATTATTTTTTTCATTGTAATGCAGTTTAGAAATTAATTGTAAAGTTAGCACCAAAAGTTCTGGTTGTTGGCATTGCACCAATAGAATAACCTCTTGATAGGTTTCCTCCATTCACCCCTAAAGATGATCCTCCTGTATATCCAGCTTCCGGATCAGCATAAGGCAGATTTTTGTGAATGATCCATAAGTTTCTACCAAAAATACCAAATTTCATAGATTTAATGAATGTATTGGCATACAAACTTTTAGGTATATCAAAATAGATAGCAGCCTCTCTTAATTTTACAAAGGTTGCATCATAAACAAATTGTCTGGAAGGATAATTTGCTGAAGTGTTTATTGAACCTGTTTCAGAAGGAGCATTATCTGCTGATAATGGCACGTTGTTCTGAACATATTGTCCGTTTTGCATCACAACACCAGGTAGAATTACACCAGGCTCTCTGATTGCTAATGTTTCAGGATAAAGTCCTGTATCCGTACCATACAGCATATCTCCTGAAAATACATCTCCACCTTGTTGTCCATCGATAAGGAAAGTGAATGTAAATGCTTTATAGTTGATACTGTTTCTTACACTCCAAGTCCAATCCGGCATAATGTTACCAATACTATTGTTTCTTGATGTTGTAATCATATAAGCTCCTGTCTCAGGATCAATTACTCTCTGTCCATCTGGTGAATAGATAAAATCTGTTCCGTGGATTTCTCCATATGGTTTACCTACTTCCGCATTAAATGTTACTGAGTTTACTCCGCTTCCCAACTGTAAATTATTAATTCCTTCGTTAAGGCTTAATACTTTACTTCTGTTGATAGCCCAGTTTATATTCATATCCCATTTAAAGTCAGTACTTTTTATCGGAGTTACATTTAACTGTACTTCTATTCCCTTATTTTCTAGTTCTCCAGCATTATACCACTTTCTGGTATACCCTGAAGCGCCAGAAATAGGAACCATCAAAATCTGATCTTTTGAATTCGTTTTATATGCACTTACGTCAAATCCGATTCTGTTATTAAGGAATCTGGCTTCCATTCCGACTTCTACTTCTGTAGATCTTTCAGGTTTCAAATTAGGATTATTTTTATAGCTGAATGGGTCAACGATAGGAATACCATTGTATAAACTTCTGATGTTATAAGTATCAATCAATCTATAATTATCCGTAGATTTTCCTACTTGAGCCCAGTTACCTCTAATTTTCCAGAATGATAACCAGTCTTGATTGATAAGATTGGACAATACTACAGAAGCAGATAAGGATGGATAAAAGTAAAGGTTTTCACCATCAGGTAAATTTGATGATAAATCTAAACTTCCTGTACCTTCTAGAAAGTAAGTATCTTTATATCCTAATGAAACCTGAGCATATCCCCTTGGTAATGTTGAAGTAGCACTATATTCTTGTGAAGGTAAAACTTGGCCGGCAGAATTTCTTATCGCATAAAGACCTGGCACAATCAACCCCTCACCAGACTTATCTGGTTCTGTAGAGGCATCTGTTGTTTCTATTACATTTCGTCTTATCGATGTTCCCAATACTCCTCCTAAACTTATTTCGTTATCAAATTTTTTATTATAACTTGCAAATAAGTCAAAATTTAGTTCGTTTGTATATAGGTTGCTTAAATAATATCCAGAAGCTGCATTTAGCTGAGAAAGACCAAATGCTTCTGCCTTACTACCTACAGCTTTTCTTACTTCATTGGTTTGATAGGCAAAGTCAGTAGATACTCTTCCTGTCAAACTGATCGCATCTGAAAATTTATAATTTAACATCCCGTAACCGAAGAATCTATTTCTACTGTCACTTTGATAGTTTTCATATCTGTCAAAATATGGGTTATTCCAATATGCCGGAGTGAAAAAGGTTTTTGGATCACTATAGCCATTTAAATTCCAGGTTATGTTTTGTCCAGTATTCATATATGCATCTCTCAATTCATATATATCGGTATTTGTTTGCCACCATTGTCTGAAGCCAGTAAGAATATTGTCATTATATCCTGTAGCATTCCTACCTTTAGTATTCTGCATTGTTAAAGATGAGTATACTGTAGCCGTAAGCTTATCTGTAACTTTATAATCAAACTTAGCAGAAATTGTATTTTTCTTCTGCTCAGAATTAGGCATAACCCCCGTTGTTATAAAGTTATTATAATTGATTAAAATACTAGAGGTTTCATTTCCTTTCTCAATAGTAACAGAATTGGAAGTTGTTTGAGCAGCCTGGAAAAAATCAACCGGTGTGTGTTTTGCTGCGACCCAAGGTGTAGCTTTGTGATACCCTGGAAGTTGTGGATACAATGAATTCCACTGGTATACCATTAAATTAGGATCAAATGCAGTTCCAACAGATGCATCATTGTTGGTTCCTACTACTAGATCATCAATTCCATCTCCATTAACATCAGCATCTAAAAAGCTTGATCCTCCATATCCAGAGCCATATTTATTTTGGTATTTGGCAAATGTTGATTTGTCAATTTCACCATACTGATATTCAGTTGAAAGGGTTACTCCCCATTCATTATTTTTTCTGGATTTCCCTTTTTTGGTTGTAATAACTACTACCCCAGCTGATGCTCTTTCACCATATAAGGCAGAAGCAGCAGCCCCTTTTAATACGTTAATACTTTCAATATCATTAGGGTTGATATCTGATATTGAGTTACCTCCATCAAAGATTGTATAGCTGGAAGAGATAGAACTGTTATTATTACTTACAGGAACACCATCAATTACAAAAAGTGCCTGATTATTTCCTCCAATTGATTTCATTCCTCTGATTACCACACTGGAAGCACCACCAAAATTTGCACTTGTAACAACCTGAACACCTGCAGCCTTACCTGCCATTTGGCTAGATAAATTTCCGGTATTGGCACCTTCTCTAAGAACATCTCCTTTGATTTCCTGAGATGCATAACCAAGAGCCTTTTTCTCTCTTTTGATTCCCAGTGCAGTTACTACTACACCTTCAATTTCCTTTGTTTTTATAGTATCATTCTTCTGCTGTGCGTTGGCTACAGCTATAGAAGATGATATTACTAAAACAAGCAAACTTGCTGTTATTTTCTTCATATCAAATTATAATTTTTGTACATCTACAAATTTGTAAAACTTTCTTAATAATACAAAACAAAATCTTAAAAAAATAGCAAATATTCAAAAATCACCAATATTAACACTCAAAAAAATACTAATTTAAGTTAAAACAAAAACAATTAACAAAATAAGAATATATAATCAACATCTTTTTTCAGGAATTTATAAAATATTTTCAATTGATAATTTCTATATAAATTTTAGAAAAAGACAAACATTAATTAACTGATTATCAAATACATTATTACTTACATATGAGAAATTAAAGGAATAAAAACACACAGATACAATGTTACGCATATAATATTTTTAATTCTTTAAAAATGAATTTAAGCTTGGTAAGCGAAAAGAATTCTCAGATCATAAAGAAAAAGTCTATTAAAATTGGCAATAATAATTTAATAGTAATACTAGCTTACCGTTTAAATACATTGTCAATCTAAATTTAGAAATTGATTCATTAGCAATATATTAAATTGTTGATACACCTGAGCTATATTAGAAGAAGCTTTGACCAGCAATTAAAATACATTCGTTACTATAGATATATTAAAATCTTCACTAATTTGAAGGCTAAATTTACAATCAAAATATAATTTCAGTAATTTTGCAACTCATTTATGAAATGATATAAACAATCTCATGGATTTATTACAAAAGTGGACAGACCTTTACATCGAAGCTGGATGTGATGAAGTAGGAAGAGGATGCCTGAGTGGACCTGTGGTTGCAGCTGCAGTTATATTGGATGATTCTTTTAAACAAAATTTAGTAAATGACTCCAAGAAATTGACATTTAAAACACGAATGGAGCTGGACGGCTATATTAAAGACAATGTAAAAAACTACGCCATTGCAGAGCTACCTCCCTCATTTATTGATGAGCACAATATCCTTAACGCAAGTATTTATGCTATGCATCGTGCTCTGGACCAATTAACAATAATACCTGAATTGATTTTGGTAGACGGAAATAAATTCCATCCTTATAATTATATTCCCCACCAATGTATCATTAAAGGAGATTCAAAGGTTCTATCTATAGCAGCCGCTTCAATTCTGGCAAAAAATTATAGAGATAAACTAATGATAGAACTACACGAAGAACATCCCGAATACAACTGGAACACCAATTTCGGATATGCAACTAAAGCCCATCAACAGGCTTTAATAAAATATGGTCCAACAAAACATCATAGACAGTCATTTAGACTTAAATATGACTAATTTAATCAGTATTATCTTTAGATTTTAATACAATAAATAGAGAAGCAAGATTTGCTTCTCTATTTTTATTATAAATGTTTTCTTTTTTATTGTCCTACACTTCCCTCCTTTAATAAATGAAGTTCAAGAAGAAATTGAGATATAGAAAAAATGTTTGATAAAATAAAATTCTTGGAATGGATATTTTATTTATATTTGAATTACAACATTAAAAACAATCTTAATATTAAATTATGAAAAACATTACAAAACTTACAAATGCTAAATTAATTAGCAAAAGTCAACTAAAACAGATTATTGGTGGACAAATTTGTCCTTGTGATACACCCTGTCCAGATATGAATCAACCCGTTCCAAAACCTTGTAATTAAAAAACAAATAAAAAAAGAGAAGCAAATTTTGCTTCTCTTTTTTATTGATGATTTTTATTTCTTTTTTTTCTGTTGCTCCTGAATCTTTTGTTGATCCTGGGCTTTCTCCATCATTTCTCTCATCTTCTTTTGAAACTTACCTTCAGATTTCGGCTTTTCTTTATTCGCCTGGATCTGGGCATGAATTTTCTTTTCATCCAGTATGACGTATTTAATAACAAGGATAATCAAAATATTAATCGCATTGGATACAAAATAATACCATGAAAGACCAGATGCTGATGTATTCAGGAAGAATAGGAATGTAATCGGGAAGATATACATCAACACTTTCATGTTTGGCATTCCTTCCTGCTGAGGCTGCTGCATATTCCCTGAAGTCATTACCGTATAGATTAAAATCACAATGGTACAAGCCAATGCAAATACACTTAAATGATCTCCCAAGAAAGGAATTTTAAAAGGAAGCTTGATCAGATCATCATAAGCTGTCAGATCTTTTGCAAACCAGAATCCTTGTCCTCTAAGGTCTATAAAGTTCGGGAAGAAACGGAACAAGGCATAGAAAATCGGAATTTGCACTAACGCTGGAAGACATCCCGCCATTTGATTTACACCTGCCTTTCGGTAGATCTCCATTGTAGCCTGCTGCTTTTTCATAGGATCAGCATCTTTGAATTTGGCATTAGCCTCATCAATCTCAGGACGAATAACTTTCATCATCGCACTCAGCTTATGCTGCTTATACATAATTGGTGATAGAATCAGTTTTACAATAATGGTCATTAAGAAAATCACCCAACCTGCTGAAAGTCCCCAACTAGCAATAACACTATATAACCACATAAAGAAATAACGGTTCATCCATCCAATGAAAGACCATCCTAATGGTAAAATTTCGTCAAAGTTTTTATCATAAGATTTTAACAGAGGTAAATCAAGCGGCATAAAATACCAGGTAAAGTCTTGGTTAAGTTCACTGCCCGTCATCTGAACGAAACCTTCATAATTAAGCTTCTTCAGATATTCTCCTTCTTCAATAGTTTCCTGATTCCCCTTACTATGCGTAAAACCGTTTTTAGCTTCAATCACAGAAGAGAAAAACTGCTGCTTTACACCAATCCAGTTAAGAGTTTCTTTCTCCTCCTCCATTGTGGTTCTTCCATCATAATCATAATCTTTATAATTATTGAAAGCATAAGAGAACTCTGAGTGAGTCTGCTCCTGAGCTCTACCCTTTTCTAAGTTCCTTACACTATAATCCCAGATAAAGTCTGCTTTATTATCCGAAGTAATAGCAGCAAGTCCTTTCGTTCTAACCTTAAAATCAAGAGTATATTTTGGAAGCAGTGTATAAATAAACTGGATAACAGCCCCGTTATAGTCTGCTGTCATCGTTACAGCGTTTCCATTAACAGCTGGTGTGAAAACTAAGTCTCTGGTATTAATTACTTTTCCTGTTTTATCTTTAAACTGAAAACCGTAGTTTGAATTTTTTTTATCGATCAGATAAAGCGGAAGATCTGCCTTATCTGTTTTATGATCATATGCTTTATATTCCGAAAGCTGAACTTTAGAAACCTGTCCCCCTAAACTTGAGAACTCTACATTCAGTTCTTTGTTTGTCAGATTGGCTGTCTGAATTGCACTAGGAGTTACGTTTGGATTGATATTGCTTGCCTGAGTCTGTTTTACAGCATTTTTTACCTGCTCGGTTTTCTGCTCCTGAGCTTTTACCTGCTCTTCTTTCGACTGCTTGTTCTGAAAATAGAACATAAATCCGAAAAGAACCAAACATAAAACCGCAAAACTGATCATCTGACTTTTATCGATTCCCTTGTTTTCTTGCATTTTATTTTATATTAAAATTTTAAATTTAATTAAGCATTATTAAATGCTGCTTTTTGAGCTGACAAAAATACTCTTTTTTTATCAAAACTCTATGCATTACTATGTTACTATATAATAAACTCAAGCTGAGAATAATCAGCCTGAGTTTAGGATAAGACGTTTATAATATATTATTACCTTATTTCTTTTCGCAAGCCTTGATAAAAGCTCTGAACAGAGGATGCGGCGTTGCTACGGTACTTTTGTATTCCGGGTGATACTGTACTCCCACATAAAATGGGTGGCCAGGAAGCTCAAGAGCTTCTACCAGACCTGTTTCCGGATTGGTTCCTGTTGCAAGGAAGCCGTTCTTTTCAAATTCCTGAAGATAATCACTGTTAAATTCATAACGGTGACGGTGTCTTTCTGTAATATTTTTGGCTCCGTAAATCTCGTTTAATCTGGAACCGTTTTTCAGGGAACATTTCCAAGCTCCCAGACGCATAGTTCCTCCTTTATCTACAATATTTTTCTGCTCTTCCATTAAGGAGATCACAGGATCAGGGGTTGCTGTATCAAATTCCATGGAATTCGCTTTTGCATGTCCAAGAACATTTCTAGCAAATTCTACCGTCATGATCTGCATTCCTAAACAGATTCCCAACATAGGCACCTTATTTTCTCTTGCATACTGAGCTGTAAGTACCTTTCCTTCAATACCTCTATCACCAAAACCCGGAGCAATAAGGATTCCATCTACCCCATCTAATGTTTCTTTGATATTTTCAGCAGTGATATCTCCACTGTATACCCATCTTACTTTCACTTCAGTTTCAAGGCTTGCCCCAGCATGTTTGAAAGCTTCAGCAATAGAAATATAAGAATCCTGCAGAGAAATATATTTTCCTACTAAAGCAATTTCTACCGTTCTTTTTGGATTTTTGAATTTTTTAAGGAAAGTTTTCCAATCTTTAAGATCAGCTTCCTTATCATTTTTCAGATCCAGTTCTTTTAAAACTACATCATCGAAATTTTGTTTCTGAAGATACATTGGAACTTCGTAGATCGTTTCCAGATCTTTACATTCAATCACGTTATCTAAAGAAACATTACAGAACTGAGCGAGTTTTGCTCTCTGATCTTTTGGAATTGTATGTTCTGTTCTGCAAACCAGGACATCAGCCATAATTCCGCTTTCCATCAATTGACGAACGGAATGCTGTGACGGTTTTGTTTTCAATTCACCGCTGGAAGCCAGATAAGGCAATAACGTAAGGTGAATAACCATTGAATTTTTTTCACCAAGTTCCCATTTCAGTTGACGTACTGTTTCGATGTACGGAAGAGATTCAATATCTCCTACCGTTCCTCCGATTTCAGTAATAATGATATCGTAGTTCTGCTTGGAAAGCATTTTGATTCTACGCTTAATTTCGTTGGTGATATGTGGAATTACCTGAACGGTTTTTCCTAAGAAATCTCCTTTTCTTTCTTTTTCAATAACAGTTTGGTAGATTTTCCCTGTAGTAACATTGTTGTTCTGGGAAGTAGGAGCATCAAGATAACGCTCGTAGTGGCCTAAATCCAGATCTGTTTCTGCGCCATCTTCGGTTACATAGCATTCTCCGTGTTCATATGGATTCAGTGTGCCCGGGTCAATGTTGATATAAGGATCCAGTTTTTGGATCGTTACGTTAAAACCGCGTGATTTTAACAAAAGCCCCAGAGAAGCAGACACGATTCCTTTTCCCAAAGATGAAGTTACACCTCCTGTCACAAAGATGTACTTTGTATTCTTTTTACTCATTAGATTAGGTTTGTGCAAAGTTATGGGAAAAAGAGATACAAAGCAATTTTTTAAATTCTGAAAATAGAAAATGCTCTCCAATCTATTAAGAATCTTGATTAAAAAATTATCTATATTCAATGTGAACAAATGGCAAAAAGCTATAACCTTAATGATTTTGGTATTACATTAAAATAAACACTCATTTTCTAAACAAAAAGGTTTCCCAATTACTTGGAAAACCTTTCTCTAAAACAGATTTATATAAATTATTGCTTTACCAATTCAAAATACAAACTTACTTCTACATCTTTAGCTACTCCGGCACCTGTAGGATCGTATTTGATTCCGTAATCTAAACGGTTAACCGTAAATTTCGTCTGGAAGCCCATTACTTCTTTACCCTGCTGGTTTTTAGTCACACCTCCAAACGTTACGGGAATGCTGATATCTTTTATAGTTTCCTTAATTTTCAAAGCACCTTTCAGGATGTAGGTATTGTTTTTATCCTTTGTGATAGACGTACTGTGGAAAGTCATCCCCGGATATTTCTCAATATCGAAAAAGTCTGCACTTTTAAGATGCTTATCTCTCATTTCAGTTCCGGTATTGATAGAGTTAACATCTACATTAAAGACAAAAGTGGCATTATCCAGATTAGCTCCTTCAGTGGTCACCTTTCCGTCAAACTTATCAAAACGGCCCTGTACAAAGCTGATTCCCATATGTTTGATATTAAAATTTACAGAAGAATGCATAGGATCTACATTCCAATTGGTTTGAGCAAAACCCAGAACGCTTACCAGCGCAAATACGAAAGATAAAAATGCTTTTTTCATTATAACTTATTTTAGTTGAGTAAAGGTAATATATATTGGTTACTTTGATCTTGATGTATGATAGTTTTTAATCATTTAAGTGGAAGATTTTTAATTGCTGAAAATTAATTAAAATTCTGAAACGACATTCATTTTTTTTAACTTCGCAGTATGGCAAAACTGAAAACAGCATATTTCTGTCAAAACTGCGGAACCCAGTATTCCCAATGGATGGGGCAATGTAAAAACTGTGGGGAATGGAATACCCTTGTGGAGGAAGTGGTAGAGAAAACTTCATCCAAAACGCCCCCTTTTTCAAAATCTAAACAGCATGTGATCAACATTATTGAAGTGGAGACCAGCGAAGAACCGAGAATAAAAACACCTTCAGAAGAATTGAACCGTGTGTTGGGAGGCGGTATTGTTTTAGGCTCTGTGACGCTGATTGGCGGTGAACCAGGAATAGGAAAATCCACTCTTCTGCTTCAGCTGGCCTTAAAAATGAAGAAAAAAATATTTTATGTTTCAGGAGAGGAAAGTGCTTCGCAGATTAAGATGAGAGCGGACAGACTGACAGATGTCCAAAACCCGAACTGTTTTCTTTTTACCGAAACTTCACTGGAAAAAATTCTCCATGAAGCTAAAAAGCTGGAGCCTGATTTTATGATCATTGATTCTATCCAGACTCTTCAGTCGCAACTTATTGAAAGTTCACCGGGAACGGTTTCCCAGATCAGAGAATGCTCCAACGAGATCATTAAATATGCGAAAGAGAATAATACTCCCGTTTTCTTAGTGGGTCATATTACGAAGGATGGCCAAATCGCCGGACCAAAGGTTTTGGAGCATATGGTAGATGTAGTTTTAAATTTTGACGGAGACAGAAATCACCTTTTCAGGCTGCTCAGAGCCAATAAAAACCGTTTCGGATCTACTTCAGAGATCGGAATTTATGAAATGGTTTCCCAGGGCCTGAAAGAGATCAGAAATCCTTCTGAAATTCTTATTACTAAAAAATTTGAAGAACTATCCGGAAATTCTGTGGCGGTAACCCTGGAAGGAAACCGGCCGATGCTACTGGAGATACAGGCTTTGGTGAGTACCGCTGTTTATGGTACTCCGCAAAGAAGTTCCACTGGTTTTGATGCGAAAAGACTCAATATGCTTCTGGCTGTTCTGGAAAAACGTGCAGGCTTCCAGCTTGGAGCAAAAGACGTTTTTTTAAATATTACAGGTGGCATTAAAACGGATGATCCTGCATTGGATCTTGCCGTGGTAGCTTCTATTCTGTCTTCCAATGAAGACATTGCTATTTCCGAACATTTTTGTTTTGCCGGAGAGATTGGGTTAAGCGGAGAAATCCGGCCTATTGCCCAGGTGGAGCAGAGAATTACAGAAGCCGAGAAATTAGGTTATGAAAAAATATTTGTTTCAAACCTCAATAAAATTCCGAAAAGAAAATTTGGAATCAAAATCGAGGAAGTAAGTAAAATTGAGGATTTCCACGAAAGGATCTTTCCATAAAAAACAGACAAATGCTGATTAAAAATTTTGAAAATTTTGTGCTTGTATTGCTTTACGGCGGATTGCTGATCATATCTTTTACGATATTGCTTAATCCTATGAAAGTTAACAAAAAAGCGAACTTTTTTTTCAGCCTGTTTCTTTTCTTGTGGTCCAGCTACTGGGCATTGGATATTCTCAGACTTTGTAGCTTTTCTCCAAGTCCTGTTTTAGTTTCCTTTATTTTTTTTATTCAGATCTTTACACCGATATTTCTGTTTTTCAGCACTGTTTTCTTCATTAATCCCAATTATCAGTTTAAGAAGAAAGATCTGGTTTGTCTTATCGTTCCCTTGATTCATCTAATTTTAATATTAAATTCTGAGCTTGGAATTGCTGATTTCCTAGCCGTTTCACACAATCTCCCCTACATTGCCATTATTTATTTCAGAATAAAAAAATACCAGAAAAGGATTGAAAATATTTCTTCATACACAGAAACAATCAATCTGCAATGGCTGGTAACGCTAAGTTCAATGCTGTTTGGTATTATTGTGATCACCGTTTGCTATGACCTCTTCAATATGTTTGTTCATAGGTTTAATCAGAATCTGGTGATGGTTGTACTGTTTTTATTTATTATTTACAGCACTTCGTTTCAGGTGTTGAGACAGAAAGAAATTTATCCTGTCAATAAAAAAGAAAGGGAACAGTTATTGGCCGTTGAACTTGAAGATGAAGAAAAAACTGAAAAGAAAAAATTAATTCCCGACCAGGAATTTGAAGCTTTAAAGTCGAAGCTGCTAACAGTTATGCTTACGGAAAAACCTTATCTGGACGGTGAACTGAACTTACTCAAGCTTTCAGATCTCATCAATATCAATCCTCATCAGCTTTCTTATTTACTAAACAATGGATTCAATGAAAACTTCTTCCATTTTGTTAATAAATACCGGGTACAGCATGCCAAAGAACTGCTGTCCAGCGATTCTTATAAAAAATTCTCTATTCTGGGTATCGCTTTTGAATCAGGTTTCAATTCTAAAACAGCATTCAATACCATATTCAAAAAGATGATCAACGAAACTCCTTCCGAATTCAGAAGAAAGCAGTCCGGTATATAAAGTAAATCATAATATCCGGGGTGGATAAATTTACGGCTACCTTTTTTTGTGTAAAAATTTCTATATTCGTTTATGAATTATTTAGCCCATTCCTACCTCAGTTTTTCGGATGGACAGATCGTAGGACAGTTCCTTGAAGATTTTATTCCAAACAGAGACCGTTATTCCTTTCCGAAGGATATTCAGGATGGAATTACAATGCACAGGGCAGTGGATACATTTACAGATTCCCATCCCGCTATTCATGAAGCAAAAAAAGTGTTTGCTCCTTTGGTAAGACTGTATGCAGGAGCTTTTGTAGATGTTTCTATGGATTATTTCGTGGCAAATGATCTTAGCCTTCATTCCCTGGCTGGCTGGAAGGAGCATTCTCTCCGGGTGTACAGGGTTTTGAACGAACATGAAAAATGGCTCCCTGAGAATTTCAAAAAAATGCTGGTCAAAATGGAGAAAGACGACTGGCTTTATAATTACCGTGAAGATTGGGGGATTAAATTCAGTATCCGGAATGTTCTGAATAAAGCCAAATATCTGACTCCTGACATCCCTGTCTTTGAAGCATTCCTGGCAAACAAGCCTCTCCTTCAGGAATGTTACAACAATTTTTTTCCTGATATGCTTGCCCATGTACAGGGAATCAATGCACTGCTGCAAATAGATAATGAATAAAAACACCTACCTCTGTAAGTGTTTTACGTATTTGTGTTATTAGAATCAGCTACCTTAATGGGAATAGATGGGAATTTCTATCTGTACTAAGGATATTTATATTAAACTATTTTGACTAATCTTAATTTTTGTAAACCTATTTATACTAATCCCTACTCAAGCAATATAAATTTTTATTGTCATAAGTTCAGTAAGGAATATAAATTCAATTTTAAACTTATAATAGCCGTTCAGCTTAAATATTTTTAAAATTTAGTTCATTTTTATGAAAAATTTCCATCAGCAATAAAAAGCTAAAGCCCTTAATGATTTATACACAAATGTAATTATTTTTAAATAAAAAACAAATATTACATACGTTAATTAACAAATTAATATTTATTTATAAAAAATTAATAATAAAATCATATATCTTCTGACGAGTTAACACCGAAAATAAAAATAAAACATAAACAATACTAAAATATTAATCATTATTTAGTGATTTAATATTTCATTAAAAAATACAATGAAGATCTGGGGAAAACAAGGAAGAAGAAGCTAAAATTGGTGATAGAGGTAACGGTTGGGATAAATAAGCTTTTCACTTTTTCTCTGTCCATTTTTAATCAAATGAACAATATTGATCTGATCATCAAATAAATTATAGAGAAAGCTTACGGCAGCTTCTATTTTTTTTGGAGATGTCACCGTCTCAGATTCTAGAAATATATTCACGGATTCATTGTCTTCTTCATATCCAACATAATTTACCTTTAAAAATTTTCCGTCAGCCTTTAATTTAAAATATTCTGAGCAGTACTTTTCCAAAGCTTCATTAAGTTTAGCCTTATATTTTTCATCATTAAAATGAAAAGAGCCACCGTATTTTTTGCCCAGCCCATTTTCCAGGTCATCCAGAAAAAATCTTCCAGTGACCTCAAAAGATCTGGACTTAGCATTATAATTAATTTCTACAGAACCCACATGGTAAGGGTGTTTCGCTTTTGTGAAAGAGAATAAAAGAAATACCGGAAGCAGAAACAGCCATAAATTCTTCATAAGTTCTGTCATTTAAAATTTGTTCGAAATTAATCATTATTTTCGTACGCATTATATTTTTACGTTATGATGCAGGATTTTCTATTCTATTTAAACCTTGGCTGGGAACATATTATTTCTCTGGATGCATTAGATCATCAGCTGTTCGTTCTGGCTCTGATCGCAGTATATTCTTATAGCGACTGGAAAAAGATCCTGATCCTTGTGACTGCTTTCACCATCGGGCATTCCATTACTCTGGCGCTGAGCATCCTTGATGTTTTCAGGGTTCCTTCCGCATGGGTAGAATTTTTAATCCCAATAACGATTGTTCTGACCTCGCTGGATAATATTTTAATGAAAAATAAAAAACAGACTCTGATGCGGGCTAATTATTATCTTGCTCTGATCTTTGGACTTATTCACGGGATGGGCTTTGCGAATACAGCAAGGGTTATGATTGCCAAAAGCCAGAGCATTGCTATTCCTTTGATCGGATTTAATATAGGACTGGAATTAGGACAGATCGTCATTGTTCTGGCTATTCTTATGCTCTTATTTGTTCTGCTCAAGGTCTTTAAAGTGAATAAAAAAGACTGGATCCTGTTTGTTTCTTCCGGAGTATTTGCTTTATCCTTAAAAATGGCTTTGGAAAGAATTCCGTTTTAACGTTGAAACATTTTTAATTTTTCAGCTACTTATTATTATCTTTGATAACTATTAAATCACTTCGGTAATGAAATTAAAAGCAGTCCTATTTTCATTTTCTGTATTTGCCTATACAGGCTTTACTGCACAGAATATCCAGAATAATCCGGGAAGCAACCACGGTAACAGATTCGAGCAGCTGGGAACTATTCTCCCAACTCCCAATATTTACAGAACGGCTTCCGGAGCTCCGGGCCAGGGATATTGGCAAAACAGGGCTGATTATGATATTACAGCATATCTGGACGAAGATAAAAGAAATCTGAAAGGTTCTGAAACCATTACCTATTATAATAATTCTCCGGATGATCTGGATTATATCTGGCTTCAATTGGATGAAAATGAACAGTCTTCTATAAAAAACGCAGGGTTTGATTTCTCCTCTACCCTTCCGGCTTCTACTAATGATCAACAGCTGAAAGTGACTGTTCTTCCTGAAAAAGATAACGGCTATGGTGTTAATCTTGAAAAAGTAACCGACGCTTCCGGAAACCCTCTGAAATATACGGTGAACAAGACCATGATGCGTATTGATCTGCCGAAGGTTTTAAAGAAAGGTGAAAAGCTGGTCTTCAAAGTAGACTGGAACTATAATATCCCAAACAGGATAAAAATGGGCGGCCGTGGCGGTTATGAAAATTTCGCTGAAGATGGCAATGACCTTTATACCATGACCCAATGGTATCCTAGAATGTGTGTTTACAGTGATTTCCACGGATGGCAGAACCACCAGTTCACAGGACGTGGAGAGTTTGCACTGGTATTCGGGAATTTTAAAGTTTCTATGAATGTACCGGCGGATCATATTATTGGCGGAACGGGTGAATGTAAAAACTATGAACAGGTTTTGACGTCTGACCAATTAGCCAGATACAGAAAGGCCGAAAGTGCTGCTGAACCTATTGAGATCGTAACATTGGACGAGGCGAAAAAAACTGAGAAAAATCGTTCAAAACAAAGAAAAACATGGAATTTTGAGGCAAATGATGTAAGAGATTTCGCATGGACCTCATCCAGAAAATTTGTCTGGGATGGTATGCGTGTCACCATTCCTGAAAACAATAATAAAGTAATGGCCATGAGCTTCTATCCAAAAGAAGCTTACGCTCTATATAGAAAATTCTCTACAAAAGCCGTTGCCCATACCATCAAAACCTATTCTGAATTTACAATTCCCTATCCGTATCCTGTAGCACAGTCTGTAGAAGCTGCCAATGGAATGGAATATCCAATGATCTGTTTCAATTACGGAAGAACAGAAAAGGACGGAACCTATTCTGAAGGTACTAAAAACGGAATGATCGGCGTTGTGATCCACGAGGTTGGACATAATTTTTTCCCAATGATCATCAATTCTGACGAAAGACAATGGAGCTGGATGGACGAAGGATTAAATACGTTCACTGAATATCTTACAGAAGAAAAATGGGATAATAAATTCCCTTCAAAAAGAGGTCCGGCATGGACGATTACTGATTATATGAAGCTGCCAAAAGACCAGCTGGAGCCCATCATGAGTAATTCTGAAAATATTATCCAGTTTGGCCCGAATGCTTACTCAAAACCGGCTACAGGATTGAATATTCTTCGCGAAACGATTATGGGAAGAGAGTTGTTTGACAAAGCTTATAAAACCTATGCGAAAAGATGGGCATTCAAGCATCCTGAACCTGCAGATTTCTTCCGTACCATGGAAGATGCCAGCGGCGAAGATCTTGACTGGTTCTGGAGAGGATGGTTCTACGGAACAGATCCTGTGGATATTGCAATAGACAAAGTAACTGTTGCGACTCCCGACCTTAATACAGCTCCGAAGGAGGCAACTGAAACTAAATATAAAGTAGAAAAAGCGCTTCAGAATTCATTTGAAGATATTTCTAAGATCAGAAATAAAGAGGACAAGAATATCACGTTCTATGTAGATAAGGATAAAGAACTTCAGGATTTCTATTACCGGTATGACAGAGGTCAGGAGAAAGTGGATGCTGACAAAGAATATACTTCAAAATCAGAGGCTGGCCTCCCGCTTGATGCCAAGGATAAAGAAAAATTCAAAAATCTTACAGGCTACCAGATCGATTTTGTAAACAAGGGCGGATTGGTGATGCCGATCATTCTTGAATTCACATTTGAAGACGGATCCAAACTGTATGACAAATCATCTGCCCAGATCTGGAGACAGAATGAGCAGAAGGTTTCAAAGACTTATTATTTTGATAAAAAAATTAAATCTATTCAGCTTGATCCAATGAGAGAAACGGCTGACATTGATACTTCCAATAATTTATGGAACAGTAACGGCACTGATTCTCAGGTTTCAAAGTTCCAGCTGTTTAAACAGAAGCAGGGAGCCGGTCCGGTAAGAGGAGGAGCCAACGGAAAGGTAAATCCAATGCAGGCCGCCGGAAAGAAAAGTTAAAATATCCCTATAAACTAACCATGAAAAAACTAATCATTTTAATGCTGTTTGTAATAACAGCCCCTCATTTCTTTGCTCAGTCTTTACAATTTTATACAGGAAAAAGAGATTTTATACCCATTGAGATCCTGATGGAAGATGGCAGTACAAAAAAAGGATTTGCCCAGGATTTTATGCTTCCGGATGTGGCCACTTTTCAGGTCTTTGGTAAAAGCTCGGAAAAGAATGCCAATTTAGACAGAAAGGAAGTGAAATTTAAGTCGTCAAAAAGCGATACCGAAGTACAGTTAATTCCCGTTTCAGATGTTAAAAGCCTTATTTATACCAATGAAGATACTCAGGAAACCTTTCAGATGGATAAGCGTATGGTAAAGGAAATAAATAATGACATGGAAATGGAATCAGAGGGAAAAGTGCTGATGCTTCCTCTGATGGAGAAAGGACCAATTAATCTTTACGGCTACAGAAGTATGATGTGTAAAGCGAATTTTGGAAATAACTTTTCTTCAGGATTTAATGGAAATGAAGACAACTGTCAGCTTACATATGTGATGATCTATTTGAGTAAACCCAACGAAACCTTTGCTGTTGCTCCCGTAGATTACAGCTCACTGAGTCCTTTGGCATTATTCAATATGAAAGCATTGTATAAAAAGTTCTACAAAGCTTACGAAATTGTAGGAGCCAACTGTCCTGAGTTTCTGAAAAAAGTAGATGAGGCCAGGCAAAATGATTATTTTTCCAACAAAACTTTTAAAGAAAACAAGAAGGAATCAGATGCAGAAAGAAAAGCTTTAATAAAAGGAAAAAAAGGAGCCGAGGCAGCAAGAATCAACATGAAGTTCAAGACAGAATTATACACCAAAATGTATAAAAAACTGTTGGATGATTATGAGCAATCATGTCAATAAGTTTGAATTGAAATTTTAAATATAGGAAACTGCTTACCGGCAGTTTTTTTATGGGTTCATGTATGCTTTTACGAAAGTTTTATAGGTTCTTCCAAGTGGAAGTTTATCACCATTTTTAAGATATACATAAGCAGTATTATATGAACTGATGTGTGAAGACAGAACGATATATGATTTATGAATTCTGATAAACCCAAGATTTTGAAATTTCTCTTCAAAGTTGGACATCCGCTCCAGGATCATGTATTTTTTCAAAGGAGTGACCAAAATGATATATTCCCCAAAACCCTGAACCCACTGTACATCATCAAGAAGAACCTTGTGCATTACATAATTGGATTTAAACATGATAAAGTCTTCCTTCTTCTGAAGTTCTGTGGAATTTTTAAACTGTAAAAAATCCTTTGCTTTATGGATTGCTTTTTTAAAAGTCTCATAATCTACAGGCTTTACAAGGTAATGAACAACATCCAGTTCAAAAGCTTTGACAGCATATTGGGTTTCCAGCGTAAGAAAGATGCACAACGGTTTGTAAGGAAGCTGATGCAAAAGCTCAATTCCGTTGATGTAAGGCATATTGATATCCAGAATCACCAGATCTACCCTATTCTCTTTAAGATATTCCAATGCTTCCTCCGGATCCTGAAAAACCTTCAACAGATCCACACCTTCCATTTGCCCACAATATTTTTGGATAAGCTGGAGCGCCGGATATTCATCATCTACACTTACAATTGTCAGGTTAGCCATTACAATTTAATTTTTAAAATAGTCAGATATTTGTTGTCTGCAGGTTCAGATATAAAAGTATATTTTCCCGTATAGTTTTTCTCTAGAATATTAATCACTGCTTCATTTCCAAGACCGCTGTCATTCCTGTTTCCTAGAAGATTTTTTTTCTTCGAGACAGAATTTAGGATCTCAAACAAAACTTCCTGGTTCTCTATTCTGTAGTTCATATGAATATAACTTTCCGCCTCTATTCCTACTGCAGAATGCTTTAATGCGTTTTCAAATAATGTAAGAAGTACAGAAGGCGGAATATCTATTAACTCCAGAGTTTCTTCATCCTGAATGTCGAAAGTGATATTCAGTACATTATTATATTTTAACTGGTACAGTCCTGCCAGAGATTTAATTGATGAAAATTCCTGGGCCATGCTGATCTTCTCCTTACCGGTATCATAGATTACATACTGAAGAAGTTTGCTCAGCTGTAATATGGATTCTGAAGTATTTTCTGATGGCTGGAAGCTTTTGGAGTAAATATTATTAAGGGTATTCAGCAAAAAATGAGGATTCATTTTAGATTTCAAAAGATCCAGATACAGCTGGTTCTTTTCTTCCCCCAGATCTTTAAAATCCTGCTCGATCAGAAATTTATCCTTTGTAATTCCGAGAAATGAAGCCACGAGAATCACGATTCCCTGCGCTGTATAAACATTGTACAGAAATTTGGTATTGGAAAGATCCTCATTAAAATTCATACTGAAAACGGCAGGTTCCAATAGTATTCTGAAAAGACTGGAGACCAGAAAAGTGATCAGTGCAAAGAGAATGAATTCCGGATATTTATTGGAAAGATAGAATTCGGGGACAAGATAAAAATAGACCACACTGTAAATTCCGACATTAAAAATAATGACGGATAAAACACTCCAGATGAGTTGCGGAACATCCAAAAAGTAGTTTTCAGTAAAAAAAGTTATCAGAATAAAGACCAAAAGGAAAAAAATATGCTGAAACCTCAACAAAAATCCCCAATGATATTCCATCAGCTTTTTCAAAACTTTCGCATTAAACAAAACCCTGAAAACCAATAATATAAATACAATATTTACAATTAAAAACATCTAAAAAGTCCAATTTTCAATCTTCCAAATATACCATCTTTTTCAGCCCATCCTGCAGTTCACTGATAAAAACTGCCATTGATTGAAAAATAAATCTGCGGCTGGTTCTTATAAATATATTTGAGACATCAGGATATTAACTCAATATTACATGAAAATTAAATTCAAATTAATCAGTATTTTACTGCTGGTAATCATCGGTCAGGCAAAAGCACAAAGCCGTGACAGTTACAATATGTGGTTTCAGTATCTGATGTCTGCAAAACTGACAGACAAAAGTACCCTTACCGCCCTATCCCAATACCGTTCTTTCGATCTGGCTTATGATACGAGACTTTTTCTGGTTTCCGCCTATGTAGATTATGAAGTAGCCAATGAAGTAAAGCCTGCAGCCGGATTCATGTTTCTGGTTCTGGATTCTTATAAATCTGACAACTCAAAAAAAGAACGCTATGAAAAAAGACCTTTCCAGCAGGTAACTCTGGGAGGTAATATTGGTAGGACGTCAGTTTCGCATCGGTTCCGGGTAGAAGAACGGTTCATCAGTAATCCAAACGACTTTATCGTCAGGCTCCGTTATCTTATCTCTTTAAGAATTCCTTTTAACAGAGCAGGAGAAAAAGAAAAATTATACGGCATTCTGAAGAATGAATTAAGGATGAATGTGGTGAAGGAAGATCCTTTTGACAGCAACCGTTTAACGGCAGGCCTGGGGATTAAAGTTGGGAAAAACGCTGCAATCGAAGTAGCATTTATCAACCAGCTGGAAACCGGATCTACAAGCAATTATGGCTACATCGGCTACAGAAACAGCTTCGACTGGAGAAAGAAAAACAAAAATAAATAACTATAAAATAATCATCTATGCTTACATTCCTTGGATTCGTCATGATCCTGATTTTCATGGTACTGATCATGAATAAAAAAATGACTCCGCTTACTGCTTTGGTCGTTGTTCCTGTAACCGTAGCCCTTTTTGCAGGCTTTGGTCCTGAACTGGGAGACATGATGAAAAATGGAGTCAAAGAAATAGCACTGACCGGTGTTATGCTGATCTTTGCCATCCTTTATTTCAGTTTAATGATCGATACGGGGCTTTTTGAGCCTTTAGTGAATATAATTTTAAAAGCTGTTGGGGACAACCCGATCAAAACAACGATAGGGACAGCCATTCTTACTACTTTGGTTTCACTGGATGGCGACGGGTCGTCTACCTATTTAATCGTAGTGGCTGCCATGCTACCTCTCTACAAAAAACAGGGTATAAATCCTTTAATCCTTACCTGTATCATCATGCTGGCGGGGCAGATCATGAATATTCTTCCCTGGGGAGGGCCAACGGCAAGGGTAATGAGTTCTCTGAAATTAGGGCATACAGAAATTTTTGTCCCTATGATCCCGATTATGGCTATTGGAATTGTATGGGTGATATTCGTTGCCTACATTTTAGGAAGAAGAGAAAAAATAAGAATTGCCAAGCATGGAAAATTTACCAATTATAACAGCAATGATATTATAGGTGAGGTAGACATTACACTCAGACGTCCCAAACTTATATGGGTTAATCTTGCCCTTACCATTGCACTTTTGGTTGTAATGATCCTGGATATTGTTCCTTTAGGAATTGCCTTTATGATCGCTTTCTGCATCGCATCCATTATTAATTATCCCAAATTAAAAGACCAGCAGAAAATTATTTCCAAACACGCAGGAAATGCTTTATCTGTTGCAGGGATGATCTTCGGAGCAGGAATTTTTACAGGAATTCTGAATGGCTCAGGTATTATGCAGGCAATGGGAAACAGCATGATCGACATTGTTCCAAAAAGCTGGGGTGGCTATCTGAATATCGTAACTGCAGCATTCAGTATTCCATTTACGTTTTTCCTTTCCAATGATGCATATTATTTTGGAATATTGCCCATTATTGTAGCTACCGGGCATCAGCTTGGAATTTCACCGGAAATATTGGGAAGAGCAAGCCTTATCGGACAGGGATCACATCTTCTGAGTCCGCTGGTTCCATCTACTTATTTATTGGTATCACTGGCCGGTGTAGAATTTTCTGATCACCTGAAATATACTTTAAAGTGGGCATTGGGATCTTCTATTGTCATGCTGATCGCCGCTTTGATCCTTGGAGTCATATAATCCGTATTCGATAATTATTGTTATATTTCCGGTGTATAAATACATATTCGTATTCTGTTATGATTTGTACGGACAGCATATATTTTTCAGATGAACCTTTTTGAAACAAAGAAAACATTCACAGGCAGGTATTTAAAAAACCTCACCTTATATGTATTTGCTGCCATTCTCGGTGGAGTACTTACGGGGCATTATGCACCTGAAGCAAGTATTCAGCTGGGAATGGTAAGCCGGTATTTTTTTATGGTTCTGGAAATGATTATCTTACCCATTATCTTTATGGCGATCATGTATGGGATCTGCCAGCTGTCCGGAATCAGGAATGCAAGCAGCATTGTTTGGAAAACCATTCTGTATTTTCTGATCATCAGTTCTATGGCTATTATTCTGGGATTTATTTTCGGTTTTGCCGTAAAACCTGGAGCTGATACGGGAATTGACGCGTCCAGAATCAGCAGATCCCTGCCCAAAACATTTGAGATCAATGAAGAAAGCCTTTCCGGTTCCCTTTATCTGAACAGACACGGGATCTTTCTTATTGTTTCCATTGTAGCCGGAATTTTCATGAATCTTTCAGGAGCAAGAGAAAAATTCCTGAACATCTTAAACCGGGGACTGAAGATCTTTTATACCGTGATCAAATATCTATACCTTATCCTTCCTATTATTATTTTCTGTAATATCGCTTATGGAATTTCTGTTTATGGCATCAATACCCTTCTGCCGCTCAGTAAAGTGGTAGCAACAGTTTACCTGGCAGACATTGTTTTTATCTTCGGGGTATTGGGAATTGTTGCTTATATATTCAAAATCCGTTTATGGAAATTTTTACTTGATTTAAAGGAAGAAATTATTCTGGTTATTACCACCTCATCTTCAAAAACAGCCTTTCCGCTGATCTTTGAAAAGATGGAATCTGAGGGCTACAGCAGGAAAATTTTAGGATTTGTCATTCCTCTGGGTTATAATTTTAATCTTTCCGGAGCCTGTATTTATATTTCCGTTACTTGCTGTTTTCTCATTCAGTTTTACAATATTTCATTATCTGTCAGTGATTATCTGTGGCTTTTTCTTATCATTTCCGTAACTTCAAAAACGGCATCCGGAGTTCCCGGGTCAGGATTTCTTGCCCTCATTTTTACACTGAACAGGTTTGGGAAAATTCCTTTAACGGATATTGCCCTTCTTTACAGTGTAGACCGTTTTATGAATGAAGCAAGATCTGTCACCAACTTTATCAGCATTGCTATTTCCGGAGCGGTGATCTCAAAAATCAATCAATCTTCAAAAAATCACGAACTTCATTAATTATTTTTGCAATATTCTTTGACAACTGTGATTTCCGCACCTATTGTATTGTAATATTTTGACTTACAGTAATTTGATTAAATTTCAAATTATATGAGCATACGAACCTTTATCATTACAACTTAATACGTAAATTGGTATTCCGTACTGATCCAATGAAAAAGCAGTAAAATACCAAAAACATGTACACAATACCTGATACAGAGGATAAAATTAAAGCTTTATACCAATATATCGAAACCAATACATCCTACACCGAGTGTGATTCCTGGTATCACGGACATGATCCCATCATCATTTCCCACCTTGATAATTTCTCTGCAACAGACTGTAAAAAACTGGTTTCCGAAATAAGAAACTGGAAAGAAAATATTCTGATCCACCTGGCTGATCCGTTTCTTGCTGTATCAAATCCTGATTTAGACGGATACTTTTTGTATTGTCAGATTTTTCTGGAAACTACCGATTTCACAAATCAAGAATATCTATTGGGAAATATACATCTGGTCAACGCCATTCCAAAGGGAAGCCAGCCTCTTGGTTTTTATCTTGAGCTTGAAGAAAAAATGACAGGCATCAACAAAAAACTAAATGGAAACTATGATTTTCTGTAGAGCAGATTAAACTTAAAATCAATACTGAAAGAACTTAGCTTAACATTATTAAACAGTCTTCCAAACTATCTATTAGTAAAATAAAACTTTAAAGAAAATTGAAAAATCAACTCTTCCTCATCATTGCCATTTTTACCTGCATCAATTTATATTCGCAAAACACTTTTGTTTTTTTTGGTTCTTTTAACCGTGATAAAACAACCGAGGGAATTTATGTCTACAAGCTGGATACAGTCAAAGGAAAGTTATCCAAAATTACCTCTGTAAAAGGAATCCTTAATCCGTCATTCCTGACTTTATCCCCAAATGGAAGAAATCTTTTTGTCTGTACTGAAAGTAAAACAAAAAATGCAGGAAGTGTCAGCAGCTTTGCATTCGATCCTAAAGATGGAAAACTCACTTTTATCAATAGCCAGAAAAGTGGCGGTGAAAACCCGGTATATGTAACAGTGCATAAAAATGGTAAATGGCTGGTTAATGCCAATTACACGGAAGGCAGTTTCTCTGTATATCCCTTATCTGAAGACGGAACAATACATCCATATGTACAAAATTTCCAATTTTCGGAAGGGAGCATCAACAAAGACAGGCAAGATCGTTCACATGTTCATGCTTCGGTATTTTCGCCCAATTATGACCAGGTCTTCTTTACAGATTTAGGCGCGGATAAGATCAGAGCCTATCAATTTGAAAGTGATAAAAGCGAACCTCTTCAGCCGGCAAAACAGCCGTATATAAAAACTACTTTAGGAAGCGGGCCAAGACATGTCACATTCCATCCGAATGGAAAATTCGCCTATTCTATCGAGGAAATGGGAGGATTCATTAATGCTTACAGATATGAAAATTCCAGCCTGGAAAGCATTCAGAGAATCAGTACACATACAGGTGAATACAAGGAAGATTTTGAAAGTTCTGATATTCATATTTCTTCGGATGGCCGTTTTCTGTATGCATCCAATCGTGGTGAAGAAAATAATATTGCCATTTTTTCAGTGCTTAAAGATGGGACATTAAAAAATATCGGATACCAGCCTACATTCGGCAAGCAGCTAAGGGTATTTGATATTGATGAATCCGGGAAATTTTTAATTGTCACCAACGCAGCAACCGGAAATGTGTTTGTATTTAAAAGAAACCTCGAAACAGGATTATTGAAAAAAGTGGGTAAAAAGATAAAAATTCCAGGAGCTTCAAGTGTGAAAATCAGAAGGTATTAAAGACAGAAAGAATGAATAATTTCGAAATAATCAAATAAAAAATTTATCATGTTTACTTCAGCAGTATTTTTCTTTTAAATACTTGTATGAATTATAAACCTCTTATAAAATCAAAAACTAATACATTGGTTTTCAAAATACAAACAGTAATAATAAATCTACATATAGTGTGTTATGTATTTCAAAATTTTATATCTTTGAATGACAAACCAAACAAATTATTACTAATGAAAAATGCAAAATTATTAAACAGAGATGCACAAAAATCCATTATGGGAAGTGCAGCCGGACTTGTTTGTTGCGAACGCGACGATAACGGAAAATGTACATTATGGATCGGGCCGGGACAGCACTGCCCTTAATCAACAGAATTATTAGAGTTAAATACAAAAGCCGGAAGTTTCCGGCTTTATTTTTTTACATTTTTCTGCCAAATTTTCACACTCGAAAACAAAATTCTGCCATTTCAACCATCCCCATCTCATGGCATACATTTGGAGAATTATAATGGAGAATTAATTAAAAAATAAAATATATTATGTCAGTAAACTTTAAACCATTAGCAGACAGAGTTCTTATTGAGCCCATCGCTGCCGAAACTAAAACAGCTTCAGGTATTATTATTCCGGACACTGCAAAAGAAAAGCCGCAGGAAGGTACTGTAGTAGCAGTAGGTCCAGGTAAAAAGGATGAGCCTACAACTGTTCAGGTAGGTGACAAAGTTCTTTATGGGAAATATTCAGGTTCTGAATTGAAATTAGAAGGGAAAGATTACTTAATTGTAAAAGAAGCTGATTTATTAGGAATTATTGGTTAAAAAGCAGCAGGCATTAGGCGATAAGCAATAGGCAATGAGAGACTACAAAAGATATGATGTTTGGAAAATCTCCCACGAGTTGGTTAAAGAAATTTATATGATTTCCGAACACTTTCCAAAATCAGAACTTTTTGGCTTAACATCTCAAATAAGAAGAGCATCAGTCTCTATCCCAACCAATATTGCAGAAGGCTGCGGAAGATCAACGGACAAAGAATTTGCAAGATTTTTAGAAATAAGTATTGGTTCAACCAATGAAACCGAATATTTACTTTTCCTTTCCTGCGATTTAGGGTTCACTTCCGAAGACCAATTATCAAGCCTTAATCCAAAACTGAATTTAATCCGACAAAAACTTATACAACTTAGAAAAAAATTATTAAATAATAATTAACAGCTTACAGGCAAAAGCTTACTGCTTACAGCCTGAAGCTTAAAGCTTAAACATTATGGCAAAAGAAATAAAATTCGATATTGAATCTAGAGACGCTTTAAAAAGAGGGGTTGATGCATTAGCTAATGCAGTAAAAGTAACGTTAGGACCAAAAGGTAGAAACGTAGTGATTGAGAAATCTTTCGGTGCGCCTCACGTAACGAAGGACGGTGTTTCTGTAGCAAAAGAAATCGAACTTGAAGACAGAGTAGAAAATATGGGAGCGCAGATGGTAAAAGAAGTGGCTTCCAAAACCAATGATATCGCAGGAGACGGTACTACTACCGCTACTGTATTGGCACAGGCTATCGTAAGAGAAGGTCTTAAGAACGTAGCTGCAGGTGCTAACCCAATGGACTTAAAAAGAGGAATCGACAAAGCAGTAACTGCTGTTGTTGCAAGCCTTAAAGCTCAGTCTAAAGAAGTTGGAGATTCTAAAGAAATGGTAAAGCAGGTAGCTTCCGTTTCTGCTAACAACGACGAAACCATCGGATCTTTGATCGCTGAAGCTTTCGGAAAAGTAGGTAAAGAAGGGGTAATCACTGTAGAAGAAGCTAAAGGTATCGATACAACCGTAGATGTTGTAGAAGGTATGCAGTTCGACAGAGGATACCAGTCTCCTTACTTCGTGACTAACCCTGAGAAAATGGTAGCTGAAGTAGAAAACCCTTACATCCTTTTAGTAGAGAAGAAAATCTCTTCTATGAAAGAATTGCTTCCGGTTCTTGAGCCTATTGCACAAAGCGGAAAATCTCTTTTAATTATCTCTGAAGAAGTGGAAGGTGAAGCTTTAGCAACTTTAGTAGTAAACAAATTAAGAGGTTCTCTTAAAATTGCTGCAGTTAAAGCTCCGGGATTCGGAGACAGAAGAAAAGCAATGTTGGAAGATATCGCGATCTTAACAGGTGGACAGGTTATTTCTGAAGAGCAAGGATTCACAATGGAGAACATCTCTCTGGATATGCTTGGAACTGCTGAGAAAGTAACGATCGATAAAGATAACACGACAATCGTAAACGGTGGTGGTGACGAAGCTAAAATCAAAGGAAGAGTAGCTCAGATCAAAGCTCAGATGGAAACATCTACTTCTGATTATGATAAAGAAAAATTACAGGAGAGATTGGCCAAATTAGCTGGTGGTGTTGCCGTACTTTACGTAGGTGCAGCTTCTGAAGTTGAAATGAAGGAGAAAAAAGACAGAGTAGATGATGCACTTCACGCTACAAGAGCAGCCGTTGAAGAAGGTATTGTTGCCGGAGGTGGTGTTGCTTTAGTAAGAGCAATCTCAGCGTTGGAAAACCTTACAGGAATCAATTCTGATGAAACTACCGGTATCAAAATCGTAAAAAGAGCAATCGAGGAGCCATTAAGACAAATTGTTGCTAACGCAGGTGGTGAAGGTTCTGTAATCGTTGCTAAAGTAGCAGAAGGTACAGGAGACTTCGGATACAATGCTAAAACTGACGAGTACGTAAACATGCTTGAAGCAGGAATCATTGACCCTACGAAAGTAACAAGAGTTGCCCTTGAAAATGCAGCTTCTGTTTCAGGAATGCTTCTTACTACTGAGTGCGTAATCACTGAAATTAAGAGCGCTGAACCTGCTATGCCAATGGGAGGTGGAATGCCAGGAATGATGTAACGGTCAGCGACCGAGGCAAATTAATATACTAACCGTTCTATTTATAGGGCGGTTTTTTTGTTCAGAATAATTATAAACAGAAGTTAATAAAACAGCAAATCAAGAAAGGTTACCAGAGATTTAGTTCAATTGTGAATTTTGTGGCGAATTCATCTTTATGTCTCACCAGAAGCTTTATCTTTAACAAAAAATAAACTAATAAACTAAAAGAATGAATTTCATTAAAAAAAATTTTATATTTTTAATTACGCTTTTATTTGTAACCACAACTTTTGGACAAGTAACCAAACATAAAACCAAAATCTTATTAATCGGTACCATTCACTTCGAAACCCCTCATTTAGATACGTTTGAATTAAAGACTGACGATTTTTTAGCTCCGAAAAGACAGAAGGAACTGGAAGAACTGACCGAAATTTTAAAACAAACAAATGCTGATAAAGTGATGATAGAAAAACCATTCAATCAACAAAAGCAAATTGATAGTCTGTATAATGCCTATTCTCAAAACAAGTATACATTAACCGTTTCCGAACGAGAGCAAATTGGTTTTAGATTAGCTAAAAAATTAAATTTAAAACATATCAATTCTGTAGATATCTTTTATGGAATGAAACATGACAGTTTGGTTTCTGTCACTGCTAAAGAAAAAAATCAGTTATATCTGTTAAAGGAATTAGGGGCTACTGCGAACAACTTAAAACTTGAATTCGATGATGTAGTAAAACGAAATTCAATAACCGAAGTCCTGAAATATATCAACACAAAAGAACTTTTGCAGAAAAATTTATCATTGTACTTAAAATATATTGCAAAAATTGGTGCTGGAGAGAATTATATTGGTGCGGAATCAGTTTCTGATTGGTATTTGAGGAATTTAGCGATTTACTCTAATATCATTACTCAAATCAATGACAATGACAAATACGTTATCCTGATATTTGGACAAGGGCATATTCCAGTATTAAAACATCTGCTACAAAATAATGACGACTTTGAGGTCGTTGAATTAAATAGCGTACTAAAATAAAATGCCCCAAACCGCTAAAGTTACCAGACGAAAAAGGAATGCTTCTTACTACTGAATGTGTAATCACTGAAATTAAGAGTGCTGAACCTGCTATGCCAGTGGGAGCAGAATGCCTGGAATGATGTAATAGCATATTGCTGAGATAATTTAATATACTAACCGCTCTATAAAAATAGAGCGGTTTTTTTGTTTTTTGAATTCCCATAAAATTACACAAAAGGGTAATTGATAGACGACGGTTTATTTTACATCTTTGATATCATAAAATAGCGGACTAGCTGAACACCGTATTACAAAGTAGGCGAAAAGAAATTATAAAAAATGTGTACTTACAAAAATGAAAATTACAGCGAAGGGTCTATTATTAAATTTGATGACGGACATTATTATCAATGCTTTGATGGATCTTGGAGACTCCATCGATTGAAAAAATCTGATAAAGTTAAATTAGTTTCTAAACAACTAATAGAAGAAGATAAAACATTCAGATACACCTATTTATGTGAGTTCTCTAATGACAATTCAAGAAACTTTACAGTAGTTTCAACAAATGACACCGAAGCGCAAATACTTGCAATTCAAGAATTTGAAATCATTTGCAATGACATTCAAAAGACAGAAAAGTTAATAGAAACTCTTCAAATTCCTACAAGAGAAATGACTGAAGAAATTATGCAAATTCCAAATATCCCAACAGAAATGAATGGTGAAAGAATGAATTATACAAATTATTCATTTTATGACGATATCTATTGGAGTGATGATAAACTTTATGGTAAATGGTCGCAAACATTAGCAGGAGTTTGTTCGGGCAACACAATATCCGGATTTTTTTATAGAATTCAAATTATCTCTAATCCAAATATTATTGACAGTTGCAGTGGACATTATGTAGCAAAAATAGAAAATCAAGCATAAAAAACGGCCACCAGCAAGGTATTGCCTATACCAATGGGAGATAGAATACCAGGAGTAATGTAACAGCGTATCGCTGAGACCATTTAATATATTAATCGCTCTATTTTTATAGGGCGGTTTTTATTATATTTGATGAGTAACAATGATCAAAAAAAATACAAATTATCGATAAGAGAATATTTCCACTTCCATCAACTCATACATTTAACATTTGTGAAAGAAGCTAAATCAACAGAAGGTTTGAAAGAACAATAATTACCATATTAACTTAATTAAAAATCAACACAACCAAATAAACAGAATAGACACCTTAAAACAGCAATAACCATTAATTTAAATAAAAAAACAATGACCAGACAATTAAAGTTAGCAATTGTATTATTAGTAACAGTTGCAAGTATGAATGTGAACGCTCAAAAAAAAACTGTAAAATCTACAAAACCAGCCACTGAAAACAAAACTGCCAAACCGACCAAACAAGAAACCATGGATTGGATTGCAGGAAAAATGAAAGAAAATTTAGCCACATATAATGACCGAACTTTTGTTTCTTATAAAGACGGGATTTTTGTTTATAGAAGCAACTATGGAATTAATAAATTTTGTGAATATAGCTATGACATGAATAAGGTTACTGGAATGAAGAATGAATACTCTGATTTTTTTGTTTCGGGAAATAATCAACTTTTTGCTCACTGTGATTATGACAGGGCAGGCGAAGGAAATTATTACAACTATATTTCTATAAGTGGGCCTAACTATAATAAGTATAGATCACCTTTTAACTTTGGTACAGACCAAGCTTTAGTTGAAAGATTAGAAAAAGCATTTAAAACATTAGTTGAATACAATTCAACGAAAAAAGGTGCTGATGAAAAGTTTTAATTCTAAAAACAAAAAACTTTTTCCTTACTGCTTTTCTATCAATAAGACAATTTAATATACTAACCGCTCTATTTTTATAGGGTGGTTTTTTATTATATTTGATGAGTAACTATAACACATGAAAATCAACTTTTTTTCTAACGTATTTATTTGGCTATTATTAATAGCGTTACCAGAAATGGTATTTTCACAATCAGCCGACTTTACCATTCAGGATGTAAAGTTTGAAAGTCAGAGTATCACTCTCGCAGGCTCAATTTTACAACCTAAAAACTCCTTTGCAGCAGTGGTTATTGTTCACGGATCAGATCCGGTAAAAAGAGAAATGGAATTCGCAAAACGTCTTGCCAAAGAAGGCATTGCTGTATTCACCTACGACAAACGGGGAGTTGGAGAATCTGGTGGTGTATATGTAGGACCCTCTGTGGGCACCAATAATATTGACACTGCTAATCTTACTTTATTGGCTCAGGATGCCAATGCAGCTGCAGAAACGTTTCAGACCTATCTGAAAGATAAAAAAATACCCATTGGATTAGTCGGATTTAGCCAGGCGGGATGGATCATCCCGATAGCGGCAAGCAAAAATCCACAAATTGAATTTATGGTTTTATTTAGCGGGCCTACCATTACCACGCTGGAACAACTTCGATTTCAGTTTTATACCAATGGAAACAATAGTTTTTGGGAAAATCATACAGAAGCAGATGCCATTGAACATACCAGAAATGATCCGGACAAATATCAATTTGCAGCCACTGACCCCAAAACCTATCTGAACACCCTTTCAATTCCCGGGCTTTGGCTTTTTGGTGAAAAAGATATACAGATTCCGGTACAGTTGTGTATAGAGCAATTGGACACCCTTAAAGCACAAGGAAAACCCTTCGACTATACTTCTTTTCCTAAACTGGGGCACAATACTTCTTCCAGCAATGAGACAGCTCCTCTTGATACTGCTGTACAATGGATACAACAGAAAGCCCAGACTATTAAAAAATCTAAATCTTCAAAATAAAGCATCTGTTTAAATGCTTAAAGCAGATCATTCGAATGGAATGCTAGGAATGATGTAACATTGTATCGCTGAGACAATTTAATATGCTAACCGTTCTACTTTTTGTAGGGCGGTTTTTGTTTATAGTTAAATACGGTTTTCCGTAATAAAAAAGACATTAAAATAATTTATTTTAGCAAGTAAATGTATAAATTTAAATGTAAACAATTAATAACCTTTAAAATTTTATAATCATGAAAATCAAAAAAGTTAAATGGCTAAATCATCCTATTTTAGAAAATTTAGAACTTGATTTCACAAATTTAAATACAGGATTACCATACAATACAATATTATTTGCAGGTGAAAATGGTGCAGGTAAAACAACAATCTTAGAAACTTTAAGTACATATTTGAATATGGGAAGTTTTGAACCATTTGACTATATTGAATATATTATTGATAATAAAGTGTATAGAGTCGTTCCTCAAACAACCTACCCAGAGCATTCTTTTTTTAGTTTAATTAATCCAGAAAATATTACAAGAATTGTAACCTCAAACAAATTTAGTAATAGAGCATCAATAAATGAAGATAAAGAAGACCCTCGTCATTATGGATGCGTATTCTCAAAAGCAAGAGCTGATTATAAAACTGAGAAAATAAGATCAACAACAACAAAAGCACTTGATATTGATAAATATGATAATGATGAAGACAATGAATTCACATCATTAAAGCAATTAATCGTTGATATACAAAATCAGGACAATGAAGAATATGCAGAAATAAATAAAGCAAGGGAGACACCAAAATCGTGGCCAGATTTTTTTGAAACATCAAAAACATTTCGTTTTAAGAATTCATTTGATAATTTTTTTGATAAAATAAAATATGATAAAGTAGCTAATATTGAAGACGAAAAAACAATACTCTTTAAAAAAAATAATAAATATATTCCAATTGATAAATTAAGTACAGGGGAAAAACAAATCGTATTCAGGGGCATTTACTTACTCAAAAATAGTAAGAACTTAGAAAATGCTGTGATTATGATTGATGAGCCAGAACTAAGTATGCATCCTAAGTGGCAACAAAATATTTTAAAATACTATAAAGATTTGTTTACAGATTCCGGCACACAAAAAGTACAACTCTTAATAGCCTCCCACTCTGAACATGTTCTTAAGGAAGCGTTATCAGATAAAAACAATAACCTAGTTATTGTGTTAACAGATGATAATGGGACAATAAAAGCTAAAGCAATTGATGCTCCTAACGTCTTACCAACTATTACAGCTGCAGAAACAAATTATTTAGCATTTGATATCGTTTCTAATGATTATCATATAGAATTATATGGATGGTTACAAGATAAAACAAATAATAATACTGTTAAATCATGTGATGATTATATAAAAAATAGTGCTGAATATAATAATACAAACCATCTTAAACATTCAACACATGGAGCTACTACATACGAAACATTAAGTACATTTATTAGAAATGCTATTCATCATCCAGATCCAACAAGAACATACACTCAAGCTGAATTAAAAACTTCTATTGAGCTTTTAATACAACTTTGCAAATAATACTTTTAACAGTAAACTAAATAAATCCTTTAAAAACTATATTTTGGAGTATGGAAAATCCGTAAATTTATACTTACTGATATTAAACACCATGTCAATATTTGAATATAATAATTTTGATAGTCCATTAAATGTTGGTGATGACAATCCTCATATGAAAAAATGTGTTTTTTGTCAAAATAAACTAGAAGTTTTTTCAATAAATGATTATTGGGATGTAGATTTAAAAGAAATTTATAACTTTCATCAATTAGGAAAGAGTTGGTGCCATGAAGAAGGGATTGATGAAGAAATGTGGGAGCTTGATCTTTCTACATATTCCTGTGAAGTATATTTTCATCACTGTAATAAATGTGGTTGGTGGAGAATAATAAAGGATGTGACTGTTAGTGCTAAAGTATGGCAATTATGGCAATTTTTCTATGGCACTGTAGGTTTATTGAAAAAATTAGATTTGCATAATATTGATGTTCCAATCAATGAAATTTCAAAATATCTTCTAGCTAAATATGAAGCAAGATTTAGTTTACATCCAAAATTATTTGAAGATGTAACAGGACAGGTTTTTAAAAACCTTGGATATGATGCAATTGTAACAGGTTATTCAAATGATGGAGGAATTGATGTCATCCTAGAAAAGCAAGGTAAACAAATTGGTGTTCAAGTTAAGAGATACAAGAATAAAATAAAGGTTGATCAAATAAGAGAGTTAACAGGTGCTCTCTTTCTTTCTGGTATACCAAGTGGTATTTTTGTAACTACATCAGATTTTCAAAGTGGAGCCAATAAAGTAGTTCAAAAATCTTCTAATAGAGGTATGCCTATTGAACTTATAAACGCTACAAGATTTTATGATATTTTAAAATTGACTACTGAGTCTAAACTTGATAAAGAAAATATTCGAAATAAACTTGAATTAGCTTTAAATAGTAAATTATTTAGTTACAATTGGGAAAATCCTATGAATAGTCTTTAAAAAGTTAAAATTACCATACACTTCATTCTCCCCGCGCTACCGCACGAATCTTTCGTGTGGCTTCAGCTTTTAAACTATTATTGGAATGTTTAATTTATAATACATAAACCACACGAAAGATTCGTGCGGTAGCGGTGAATAGTAAAAAATCTAAATCTTCAAAATAAAGCACCTGTTTGCATGCTTAAAGCAGATCACTGAAGTGGAGAGCGCAGAACCTGTATGCCAATGGGTGGTGGAATGCTAGGAATGATGTAACAGCATGGCGCTGAGACAAATTTAATATATAAACCATTCTGCTTTTGTAGAGCGTTTTTTTTTTGAATTATGGTTTTCTGTAAGGAAATATTATATTTATACTTTATATTTAATGATTAATAAATATATACCTAAAACCAAAACAACATTAGGACAAAACGTAAATTTGGACATTAGCAGTTATTGTATGAAACCGACAAATAAAGATAATATGAAAGGACACATTGGGCTTGTTTTTAGCAAGTCTCCTAAAGACTATACATTTTTTGATCCTCGTTCTGCTAAACCAACATATCATGTCGATGATAACGAAAATTTGACAGAAAACAGCCGGGGAATGGTAATTCAAGAAGCTGACGAAATAAAATTTAATGGCAGTAATGTGTTACAATACTTTACTCCAAACAATGTAGGAGTTCTATTATCAATTACGAATCGTTCGTTAACCTCAGCGAAAGAAATATTCAATAAAGAGATTGACCCAAACAAGCATAATCATTCTCTCAAGAATGTTAAAGGCAATAGGAAAGAAACTCTAATTAAAAAGTCAATAATCATTTATGATTTTATTGAAATAATTCAGACTTGTATTGTATTCTCTTATACATCTATAGAAGCCTTTGTTAATCTAAGTATTCCAGACAACTATATATTTGAACAACGCTTGGATAATAAAGGAATTGTGGAGAAATATGATAAAATAGCAATAGAAAGATGGGTTCCATTAAAGCAGAAATTGAGCAAAATATTAGTTGACATCTATGACACGGGTGATATTACTAAAAAACCTATTTGGAATTATTTTGTAAAACTCGAACAATATAGGCATGATATAATTCACCAAAAATCAATTGATAGAGTTGAATTTTACAAGACATACTTTAATAAAGACATTTTTAAAGTTTGCTCTTGTGCAGAAGAAATAATTGATTTTTTCTACAAACAACACGCAAAGAAAAATGCATCAAACCCGCTTTGGCCTTGGCTCATAAATAAAGAAAATCACTTTCCGACAACAAAATACAATGCAGGAAATTTTGAAAAGAAAGGAAGCATCTATGACTAAAAGCAACAACTGTTAACAAGCGCCTTGCAAAAGTGGCGGTTAAGTGCTTCTCAGACACGTGGAATAGTATTTAATTTTGATTATAAACATTTTGTAGATTAGACCCATATTTACAGAGAAAAACCCGGATACTTTATTACGCAGATAGACATGTTAAAATAAAAAAACTTAATATAAATGAGACATTATACATATTGTCATCAGTGCGCAGAAGAAAAACTTGGTACTGATATTATTGCAATAGGAGAAATAAATTCTAACTTAACTTCAATCTGCGAATGTCCTAATGGGCATAGATTTATAAGTGGATTAATGCATGAACTTTTCGATGTTTTGTATTTATCCGCCTTGGACTCTTTTTCTAATGGAAGTTATTCAGAAAGTGTAATGAGTTTCACAGCATCATTAGAAAGGACCTATGAATTTTTTATTAAAGTAACACTATTAAAAGAAGGGATAAAACTTGAGCCAATTGACTTATATTGGAATGAATTAAAAAATCAATCTGAAAGACAACTAGGCTCATTTCATTCCCAGTATTTAAAAGCTGCAGGAATTCCATGGAAGCTAGATAATAAGATGGTTTCGTTTAGAAATAATGTGATTCACAAAGGTTATATTGCTATTGGTGAAGAAGTAAAAAAATATGCAGAATACACAACCGGACTTCAAATGAATATTTTAAATATTCTAAAAGTCGGTTATGAAGCAGAGTGTAAACAATTATATTTTCATCAAAAGGAGTTAGACAATTTAGTAACAAAAGACTTACAGAAAAACACAAACTTAAGTTTTGTAGCCATAAGCCACCCTTCAATTTTAAAATGGAATCATGCGGGTGTACAAAATTTAACTTTTGAAGAAGCCATACACCGCTATAATGATATTTATTTAAAATTCAAAGAATAAACACTTTGCCGAAATTATGTAAAGTCTTCAATTTGAGCCAATAAAAATGATGAATAGATACTAACTCTTACTAGGGTTTTTCTTTCTTTCAATCTCTTTTACAAATTCGTATTTCTCTTCCAAAATTGGCTGTTCAGGCCAGAAGTCTTTTGGAGAGCATCCCAAAACTATTGATATTAAGTTTAAGCTTTTAATATTATATTTTGCAGTTTTGGAATGTGCTTCAATATCTGAAATATAACTTGTACTCTTCCCAATAGCTAAAGAAAGAGAAGTTTGGCTAATACCTCGCTGTTCTCTTATTTCTTTCACTTTTGAAATTATAAATCGTTCTATTTCGTCTAAAGAATCATGCATAATGACAAAGTGAGCCAAAAACAAATAAAAAAACTAAGGACTATAGTCCTGTATATTGAAAATATTATTATATTTGTAAATAGATTACATCTGAAGATGTAATTTTGCGATACTTCAAAGAAATATAGAAGCTATTGCTTAGAATCTCAACTTGAAAACTGGTAATTTAAAGTACACGGGAGGATAAGTAAACAGCTCACGACCTAGGCGTGGGCTCTCTTATCTGTGTACAGGTATACCAGTACCTCAAGTTAGATATTGTAGAGTCCCATGCCGTTTTATTTTATGCAGTTCTGCTTTTTTACAATTATCTTTTTCTAAGCCAGCTTTACCACATACAGTATCATGATATGTTACAATGGGGTGTACAATCCATTGCGGCTTTCGGGCTTTTATAAAAACACAAATTCTATCATATTACCCTTGGTTGGTATGGGCAGGGAGTTCAGGCATATGTGGTCAGGACTTCCTCCCTTACTGCCAGTAAAAACGCACACACACATGAAAAAAATTAAAACAGACTTTGAAACCCGTCTTTGGAAAGACAGCAGAAAGCGTTCCGGGCTCCAGCTGATGGAAACCTTTTTTCAGCTCAACGACCTGGCTACCTCTAAAAAGACATTACACAACATTATGAATTATGCGGTAAAAAGGAATAGCTGGATCAAAGAAGATCCTTCCGTTCTTTTTCACTTTCGGCAGTCGATGCAGTCGTTTGTCCGGGCAGGGTATCTCATCACGCTGAAGGAAAAGAAATGGGCCGTTAATACTCAGTTGGAAGATGTTTCTCCGTTGGTTCTTGGCTTACTTTCCGAGAAAGAATATCAAAATCCGACATTGGTCTTTAAAAAAGCATTCAGAGAATACAGCATCAAGGAATTTGATTATTTTCTGTCCGGAATGGTCTATTTCTCACTGGGAATCTATGACCACCAACCTGAAAGGAATATCGTGAATCCCTACATTCATCTGATTAAAATGCTGGATGCCGCGCACCTTATTTTGGAAAGGAGAAGCAAGAAGATCAAAGCAAATGACGAATAGAAATTTTATTAACGCAAAGGTTTATTTTTAACAATGTACAGTTTAGGAGCAAAGAAAAAATCAATCTTTGATTGATTTGATGAAGCGAACGTTTTATCAGGTTGCCTTATCAGTGGTGAAACCGCCATTCTTTGCTTTCTTTACAAGATCAAAATAGGTCAATTGAAACTTTGCGTTTAAAAATATAAAAAAACTCCTTGCTTCCGTGGTAGCAGAGGGGCTTTGCAGCGTAGTTTTTTGTTTAAATCATAGTTTTTACGTAAGAAAATAGTATAATTTAGTTAACTGATTTACAAATAGGTAGATGAAATTAAACAACATTAGCGCAATTGTATATAGTGTATATTGGCGCAATGCGTAAATTTGGATGTAGCCCTTCATTGTAGAACTACCGTAACCATAGACAAATCAAGAATTAATGACAGAGAAATTTCCGACAATAAATAGCACACTTTCACCAAATGAACTTGGCAAATTTATTCGACAAAAATATGGACTAAGCGATAAAACAAAATGTAGCATATTTAGACTTGCTATGAATCATTTATACATTGTTCACGATGACGAAAACAAATATGTTTTTAGAGTTTACACACATAATTGGCGGACAAAATTAGAAATTAAAGAAGAGTTAAGACTTTTACTTCACTTAAAAGAGACTGACCGACAGGTTGCTTATCCAATTGCTGACAAATCGAATCAATACATCCAAGAAATTGAAGCATCAGAAGGAACAAGGTTTGGTGTTTTATTTTCGTATGCCAAAGGCACAAAGACAGCAAAATTTTCACAACAAACAAGTTTTCTTATTGGACAAGCATTAGCAAAAGTTCATCAATCCACGGAAGGTTTTGAACTCAATAGGGTGTCTTACAATAGTCAAAACTTACTTATAAAACCTGTTTCAAGAACAAAAGAATTCTTTAATAAAAACATCAACGAGATTGAATTTTTAGAAAAACTGTCTGCTTTTTTAACTCTGAAAATTGATAATATTGACCAGCAGAAAATGAGATATGGAAGTGTTCACCTTGATGTTTGGTTTGATAATTTGCATATTGATGATGAAAAGGAAATAACATTTTTTGACTTTGATTTTTGTGGCAACGGTTATTTATGTTTCGACATTTCTTATTTTCTATTTCAGTTGCTTGCAACTAATTTAAACGAAGAAGAATACCAAGTAAAAGCAGAAAGTTTTTTGAAAGGTTACGAAGCCATAACTGAAATTAGTAGCGAAGAAAAACAGTTTTTACCTTTTGCCTGTTTAGCAATTATGACCTATTACATTAGTGTACAATGCGACAGATTTGAATATTGGACGAATATTTTCCTGAATGAAGACCATTTAAAAAGAATGGTTGGAAATTTGAAGCGATGGATTTCATACAACAAAATTGAAATAGTATAATAAAAACTGTATCTATATTAAACACCATCTGCAAAATCACTCAAAAATAACATGATAATGAAATCCAGAATTTTCTATGTCTTTATTTTACTAATATTTTATAGTTGTTCAGTAAATAAATCTAGCAATGTTCCTGTACAAGATGAAATTGATCTTTCCTTTAAAAGCTTCACTGAAATTAAAAAAGAAGAAATAGGTAAAAAATCAAAAGATATCACGCTTGGATATTTTTGGGGAATTGGAGAAGATATTTATCCAACTTTTGAAAAGCATACATTTGAAATTCCTAAATCTTATCAAAGAAATGAGAATAATTTCATTCTTAAAGTAGATTATTTTTTCACAAAAGATGACCAAACCAAATTCAAGTTGTATGAATGGAATGAAAATGGAAAAAATGAAGTGGCTCATAGTTTGTTTGACGAAAAATTTTATGAAATCAAAAAATATATAACTCAAAAGCTTGGAAAACCATACCTGGAAGTATATGAAGATTTAGAAAAGTCCAAAGAAGAAACAGTAAGAGATGATATAAAATGGCAAAGTAAAAATTTGAATGCCTATTTATTTCGTTTTAAAGGAAAAGGTGGATTCGATCAAATACGTTTAGCACTTTACTACGATTAAAGAGATTGTACTGAACGAGACCTTGAAGAACAAAGTTTTCCGCAAAAAGATCTTTATGTTTGGAGCATTGAAAAAGTCAGCCAAAAAATTCGCTTACACTTTTTTCCTATATTTGAACTTCGATGTTCTATTGATATTCGGTGCTAAAACAATCCCGGATTTTGAACAGAAAATTAAGGAAACCAAATACTAAATCTTAATACCATTGAAAATAAAATTAGTACTCCTTTCATTGTTGAGCTCATGGTTATCTCACGCACAAACCCTTCAATTTAAAAATCTCGCCAATATGTCTGCAGGCAGAGGTGCCATAACCAGTGTAATCGTGAATGATAATATCTATGTGAGCAATGGGTATCATGAAAAAGCAAGTGATGCAAAGTATGTTGAAAAATATAATATTCCCAATAACAGCTGGAGTATTCTCAATTCTACTCTACTTCCCAAAAGATTTGCTAATTCCGAGACTTACAATAATAAAATTTACATTTTTAACGGTTGGGGAAACAGCCATCTTGAAATTGTAGACCTTGAAACCAATACAATAACGAAGGGAGCTGTGAATCATTCCTATACAGGAAATTCAGGTTCTGCAATCTATAATGGCAAAATATATGTGTTTGGTGGCAGCGGACTCAATGGAGCGGCAATCACTAAATTTTCTAATAAATTCCAATATTATGATATTGCTTCAAATACCTGGAATCCATTACCGGATATGCCCACAGCCAGAGAAACAAAAGGCAAAATTGTTAATGATAAGCTTTATGTCATTGGTGGTTTTAACGGGACCCCATCCCGTCTGATCAATGTTTATGATCTCAAAACTAATCTTTGGATTGATCAGTATATCATGCCTTCTGGTATATCCGGACATGCATTGGCTGTATCCGGTAATAAGATTTTCATTGTAGGTGGTTTTAATAATCAGACTTTTCTGGCCTATTTTGATACTACCACCAACAAATTACATCAGTTATCATCCAATATGATTCCCAGAAGACACGCTGCAGCGGAAGTATACAACAATAAACTATACATCATCGGTGGAAGTACAACGTCTCTCACCAGCTCAGCGATTAAAAGCATACAAGTGGCAGATATTAGCGAGAATGTACTTTCTGCAAATACAGCCAATGAAGATCATGAAACTAAAACAAAGGTCTATACCAATGCAGCCAGAGACGGTTTTGTCATCAGCAATAAAAATAACAGTAATCAATTTGAATACACCGTTTTCTCAATGGATGGAAAACCAATCAGCAAAGGGTTTGCCTATTATAATAAAAATATAGATTTGTCGAAAGTACGAACCGGAACTTATATTTTCAGTTATAAAAATGAGAAAGGACTTTTACAACAGGTTAGAATTATAAGATAATAATAAGATTTCAAACATCAATACCAATTCTATGATTCGTTCTCTCGTTTTAATAATTCCCACTTTATTTCTAAGACATTGCAAAGATAATTCGGAGACTGATAAATACCGTGTAGGCCAGGAATGGAATTACAAAACCCGTCCCGGAGAAGAAAACTCTACTCCAAAATTTTGAAGATTGAAGAATCTTACAGACCCTACTTCCACCTAAGTACTTTCTTGACGAGAAGAATAACCAGGGATAAACCTAAAAGCAAAATACTTGACCAAACTATTTGTTGAATACCAAAATGGACAATCCAAAATCCTCCAATCGTTGCACCGGCTGTTACTGCAAGATTTCCACAAGAGGTAAAAATGCTATTGACAAACTCTTGTGCTTCGGGAACAGACGAAGCCACACTGACATTACTAATTAAAAAACCTCCGGTATGTATCAAACCCCATATCCCAACAATCACAATCATTGGCACAAAATAACTTCCAAAAACAAGCAATAAAAAATGAACCCCAATTAATGCAACAAGAAAAATAAATGTGGTTTCAAACGGTTTACTGCTCATATATTTCCCCACCATGCGATTGCCGATAATACCTGTAATTCCAAAAAAGAAAAGCATTATACTCACTTCCTTTCCATTCATTCCGGAAACAGATTTCAGGAAATCAGCCATATAACCATACGTAGAATACATTGCTGTAATGATGCAGAAAGCCAGCAAAATATTTAGCCACAAAATCGGTTTTCTCAAAATGGTTTTTTTTGAGTATTCTTCTTTCTTATCCGATGCTTTTATGGGTGGCAGCAACCCTATTAACCCAATCAATGAAACAATATTTAAAAGTGCAGACAGCAAGAAAGAGGATTGCCAATTCAATACATCAACCAGCAGAGTTGCCAATGGAACGCCTAAAACAGTAGCAATAGTTAAGCCTGAAAATATAGTACTAACAGCCTTTGACGATTGATTTGGTGCGGTATTTTCAACTGCCACTGCTAAGGCTATTGACCAATAAACAGGATGAAAAAAGGCGGGTAACATTCGTACAATCAAAAGAAAAGTAAAATTAGTTGCCAAAGAAGACAAAACATTACTTACTGCAAAAATGACCAACGAAAGTACCAATAATTTTTTCCTGTCGTAAGACGATAATAACCAAACCATTAATGGACCAAAAACTGCCACAATGATTGCAAAAGCACTAAGCAGCCAACCCGCTTTATCTATGCTTACATTAAATACCGAAGCCAGTTCAGGCAAAATTCCTATTACACCAAATTCGGTTGTTGTAATTCCGAATACCCCCAATGCCAACACAAAAAGCGTTTTATCAAACTTCATAAAAACTTAATTTATTTTTTGCAAATTTGCAAAATGCGCTTGCATTGCAGCCCATACTTACATTTAAGTTCTATACTATCATTTTGGAAAGCATTAAATTAATTAATACGATATGCCTGAATTTTTTCACGATAAAAGACTTTATTATACTCCAATAGAATTTGCATTAAGCCACATTGGAGGCACTTGGAAAATGCCTATTCTTTGGCGCCTTCAGGAAGGGGTTCAAAGATTTACTGAACTAAAAAAAGATATACCACATATAACAGATAAGATGCTTACAAGTCAATTGCGTGAATTGGAAAGTAAAGGACTGGTTAAAAGAGTAGTCTATCCTGTTGTTCCACCAAAAGTAGAATACAGCTTGACCCCAAAAGGACAAAAAGCTATTCCTATCATTGAAACAATTATGAAATATGGTTTTGACCTGATTAAAGAAGCTGGAATAGAATACCCACCAAAAACGAAATAAAACTGGCGCTAACAAGTGTTTTTGTGCTAGACGGGCTGAATACAGGAATCATGTAACGATTAGTGACCGAGGCAATTTAATATACAACCGCTTTATTTTTCAGAACGGTTTCTTTACTTTTACACTACAAAAATTGCCCATGAAGAAAATAGAACAAAAAATAGATGAAGCCTTTAAAAACACTTTTCTGCTTCCCAGAGAAACCATAGTCACCCAATTCCTTGTTGATGTTTTAAGCTCAAAATATAAATTCAGGGAAGATGATAAAAAAATTGAGGTAATCAGCTTATATTATAATGCTTCAAGTCCTTTAAGTTCCTTAATTGTGTTGCCTAATTATGAATATTATTCTCCGGATAAAACTGTTCAGGTCGCAGAGCTCCATTTGAAAGAGCATTCATTTCAGGACTACTCTCCTATTGATGTTCAGGAATTATGCAAAAAGGTGCTGAATGAAAATAATATCGATTATTCTGCCTACCTTGATCAAAATAACCATTTGGATTATGCTCATTACTGGGAAAACCAGTTCGGTCTGGAAACTGATTTCTTAATGAACTGCTGGAGAAATGCCAAAGAACAAACACAGTCTAAGATGCTGGGATTTTTAGAATCTTCAGACGGCGAAAGTGGCATGTTTGATCTGGATAATAATTTTGTAATTCCTTTTGATATTGAGCTTGATGACTATCTGCGATCGCATGGTTTTATCATTGAAAAGGAAGCTTAAAAAATGATTATAAATAGCATTTCAAAAATATAAACTAATTTAGTATTGCATTACATACAACCATCCAGATGAAAAAAACCTTTGAATTCCTTAAGCAACTCAATGAAAATAATACCCGTGAATGGTTTACCCAGCATAAACAGGAATACGATATTGTAATCAAGGAAAACAAAACCTTATTTAATCAAATTTACAATCAACTTCAGGAATACGACAACTTAAAAGGAATCCATATTTTCAGGATTTACAGAGACGTGCGCTTTTCCAAGGATCCCACTCCATACAAAACTAATTTCGGGGCTGGCTATTCCCGTTCAAAGCCGATGCTGAGAGGAGGATATTATATTCAACTGGAACCTGGTAACAGTTTTGTAGGTGGTGGTTTCTGGGGACCTGAGGCAAAAGACCTGCTCCGTATCCGTAAAGAATTCGAGCTCAATACCACAGAAATTGAAAAGATTATGTCTAACGAGATATTTACGAAGTATTTCGGTGAAATCAAAGGAGATGCTGTAAAAACAGCTCCCAGAGGCTTTGATAAAAATCATCCTGCCATAGATCTGATCAGGAAAAAGCAATATGTTGTGATGCGAAAATTTACAGATAGAGAAGTTCTGTCAGACAGCTTTCAGAAAGAAGCTCTTCAAACCTTACTGGCCATGCGTCCTTTCTTTGATTACATGAGTGAAGTGCTGACGACGGATCTCAATGGAGAGCCTTTAGTTTAAAATCATTTTACTAAGCAATAAATACTTTATCTACGCTCACAGAAACATGAACAATATTTTTAGAGAACCAGCAGAACCTTTTACATTTTTCAACTATTCTGATTTTCTAATTTTAATTATTATTTATTTTATTTTGTATGTTTTGATCAAAAAGCAACTGCTTAAATTGAATACAATAAAAAAAATAATAATCGGATTTTTTTTCATTGTTATTCCAATGATTTCAATCAAAATTGAATTAAACAATGTTTATAATAAATTTGAGGTTGTCGATGGATTTAATGTTTTATATGTGATTCTTAAGTTTCCTTTATGGTGGGTCATTGGGATACTAAATGTTTATTTAATTAACATAAAAGTAAAAAACTACCGCTAAATTATTTGTGTCAATATTGTGTCTTTATAAAATCCAGTTAATATTTTACTTATTTTTATATTCCAAAAATCATTAAAATATTAATTATCATGAGCTTAAAAACATTAATCACACACAGTGTTCAGTACAACAATTGGGTAATCAATAAATATATAGACTGGCTTTCTACAAAGTCTGATGAACAACTTAATCAGGAGGTTATTTCAAGCTTTCCGACGATCTTATCAACTTTGCATCACATCTGGCAGACCCAACAGTACTGGTGGGCTTATATTGCGGAAAATGACGATTTCGATTTTGCTGCAATTTCTGCTGCAGTGACTAAAGAAGAGATTTTTTCCGGTATAAAGAACAATTCTCAGAAACTAATGGAGTACGTGGAAATCTTATCGGAAGAAGACCTGGCAAAAAACGTAAAAATTGAATCCCAATGGTTTCAGTGTGACTTTTCAAAATACGAGTACATTCAGCATGTGATCGTCCATGGAACATACCACAGAGGACAGATCGTAACCATGGGGCGGAATGTTGGAATAACAGATGCTCCAATGACAGATTATAACTTCTGGAATGTCTATAAAAATTCAGAGACAACAGCCGAAGCATAGCGAACAACCCAATATCTGTATTGTTAAATTATAAATACCGGAACAATGGATTCAAATACTTCTGATAAAAAAATAATCTACTATCACGGCACCAAAGCCGATCTTAAACCCGGAGACCTCATCGAAGTTGGGTTCACCTCAAATTACGGCACCAAGAAAAAAGCAAAATACATTTATCTTTCTGCCACTTTGGAAGCAGCAACATGGGGTGCAGAGCTTGCTTTCGGAGATGGGAAAGAACGAATTTATATTGTGGAACCGACAGGTCCTATTGAAGACGACCCCAATTTAACAGACAAGAAATTTCCCGGCAATCCCACTAAATCTTACCGCTCCCAACACCCTTTCAAGGTGACAGGAGAAGTTACAGAATGGCAGGGACATTCGCCGGAACAGCTTAGAACAATGAGAGATCACCTTGAAAAGCTCAAGCAGCAAGGTATTGAAGCCATTGAAGACTAATAAAAACTCAAATTAAGATGACGGATTTTGAACTTTGGGAAAAAGAATTAAAAATGATCTGGGATCAGCTGGGAGAAATCCCGAATGATGACTTTATTGACAAAATAAAAATACATACCGACCAGATCTCTACCCAACCCAATGCCATTGCAGATTTTGAACGGGCCTGCGCCTATGATTCAACAGGTTTTGAAAAAAATGCAGAACCGCTTTACAGATCTGCCTTACAATTGGGTCTTACCGGATTGCGGAGAAGAAGAGCCAGAATTCAGTTGGCCAGTACATTGCGAAACAATGGAAAATTTGAAGAAAGCATACAAATATTAAGAGAGGAAAAAGAAAATTATTCTGATGAGCTGAATGATGCGGTAAATGCTTTTTTGGCACTTTCACTTTCTTCTATCAATAAGGACAAAGAAGCATTATCATTGGTGCTTGGATCACTTTCCGCACATTTACCGAGATATAATAAGTCCGTTTACAATTATTCAAAGGAACTAATTCAGTAAATAGATTGATTTCATAAAAACTCAACCCTTGAAATCAGAAAGATTATCAATCCTTCCGGAGGATAAAAGCCAGCTGATGATCATCAATCAAAAGAAGTCATCCATTAAATCTCTTATCGATTCCATAAGGTAACAGTGCAAATTGATACTTTCCAACGAGTTAAAAAAAACATTTTGTAATTTAACCTACCGGAAAATCTTCCGGGATCTAAAAAGACAAGCAATGGGCAATATGATAAAACTCTTGATTCTGTTTTTCTGCAGCTGTTTTCTGTTTACCGCCTGCTCAAAACCCATATCTGCATCCAAAATTACAGATATTTCAGATGTAAAAGCTGAAATTGAAATCTACCAGAATTTAACGGATGAAAATGACAACAGCATTTCCGTAATTTTGTATGATAAAAAAGGAAAAGAATTTGGCAACGATTCTGTGAAAATAACTGTCAACGGAGAAAAAGCAGAATACAAAATCATACAGCAGCTGTATTATTCCAAAAATTACGATTACCGGGCTGAGAACATTCCGCCTCAAAATAACAGCTACGAACTTCACATTCAACTGTCCAATGGGAAAAAGTTCTTTTTAGCCAGCATTCCCTCCCTGAAAACAAGCAGCTCAACGAATATTATTTATAGTAAAGAAGCACCGCTAAACCAGGATTATTCGATCCGATGGTCTGATCTTTATGATGTCAATGTCCTGTATTTTTCTAAAAGTGTTAAAGTAAAGACTAAGGAAGAAAGCAACATAGAGACTTTTATAGAACAGGCTGAGGACACCCTGAAGATTGGTCCGTCCGGAAATTACACCCTTAAAAAAGAAAAATTTTCTAAGCCGGGAGAGCTCCTTTCCATGATGAGTTTTGAATTCACAGCAGAGAAAACAGGAACAGTTAATCCTCAGCTGTTAAAAGGGAGCAGCATCAAAATCAAGGGTAATCATGAGGAACGGGTAAGTTTCAAATAATATTTTATTTAAATATTGATAAACGTACAAAAAACATTAAAAATTTTTACATAAACATCAATTATGCAAAACACTACAATCCAGAAAGAATGGTTCTCAAAAGGAGAACAATATGCAACAGAAATTAATGAAATGGTTGATTTCAGTGAAAAAAACGGCTGGGAAAACTGGAAAGGCAAAGAACCTGAAGATACAAGATCAAATCTTGCTCAAGAAGTTTTTAAACTACTTAAAACAGCCAACCAAAATAATAATACGGAAAACTTCAGGGCAGATTTCCACCAGCTCATACACCTATGATCCCTCTGTTTGAAAACAGATCGCAGAGTATTGAACTACTTCATTTTATTTCCGGCGAAAAAATCGTTTTTGTTACCGGAACTTCCTATGAAAAAAGACAGGCTTATCTGCTGGATCATGACCAAATTACAGCACTCGACGAAGATATTCAGGCTATAGGAAAATCAAAGCAGGGAAATATTTTCGCCATTGCACAATCAGGCAAAATACTGCTTCATGATGGCTGGGACGGAACCATTATTAATGAATTTAAACTCAACTCAACTGCAGATTATGGCATTACAGATCTCATCCCTTTCAATGACGGGAGTAAAGTTCTGCTGGTGACTTCTTATGGAATCTATCTCATCTCCGGAAAAGAAGAAAAACTCATCCACCCCATCAATGAAGATAACGAGGAGGACTGGACACCGGATATCGATATGGAAAATGCTACACTTTCCAATGACAATTCTTACATCGTGGTTGGTGATCAAAGCTATGATCACAGGATTTTAGATCCGGAAGGCAATACATTGGGTTCTATTGGCGCACAGTCTTCATATCCGCATTTCTGCCTGTTTGCAAAAGACGACAGCCAGCTCATCACCAATTCCTGTCATTTTTACAACGGCATTACAATCGGGATCAATTCTGATCAGTATGTAGGTGCAGATATCGAAGCTTATACTGAAAGTGATGGCTACACGGTTATTGATGAAGAAATGAGAGTATATGCAGGTACAGCTACCGGGGATTATTACATTCTTGGTGATGCTTACGGATATATCAAGGCTTTTGATAAAGCCGGAAACCTGCTTTGGAGACATTTTTTAGGATCTACAATTTCAGGTGTCACTCTTTCAGATGATGAAAAAACCCTTTGGGTTGGCGCCCACTCTGGAATTTTACACAAACTCAGATTAGACAAAGGCCGAAGAGATACGCATACGATCGGCAATGGAAATCATTATGAAGAATTCAGGCTGCTGATCTGGAAGAATGAGCCACAGATCTGGAAATGGTAAAAATAGATACAAATTTTATCAGTAAAAACGTTCTGCTTCAGAGCGTTTTTCTTTATTTTTACGGGTACTGAAACCTACACTAATATTCAACATGAAAAAAGTAATTCTTGACCTGGCCGTGACTTTAGACGGATTCATTGAAGGCCCCAATGGCGAAACCGATTGGTGCATTATGGATGATGATATGAATTTTGAAGGCTTTCTGGACAGTATTGATACTATCTTTTATGGAAGGGTAAGCTATGATGCCTGGGGAAATCACCAGCCGGAAGACAACGCAGATCCCGGAGAAAATGAATTCTGGAAATCTATTCATTCAAAAAACAAATATGTGTTTTCAGAACAGGAAAGAGAAGATCCGGGAGCCGTTTTTGTCAGTACTGATATTGCAGAAAAAACAGCTGAGATCAAAAATCAGGGCGGAAAAGATATCTGGCTCTATGGCGGAGCAGGACTTATCAAAACTTTTATCGAGCTTAATCTTATCGACGTATACAGAATTTCAGTTCATCCCACTGCTTTAGGAAGCGGGAAACCTTTGTTTGAAGATTTGAAAGAAAGGCTGGAATTAAAGCTGATCACTACCAATGTCTTCAGATCAGGTGTAGTACAACTTATTTATGAACCGAAAAACAGCTAAACCTGATACAAAAACCCTGATATTGCGGAATTTCTTTAAAGCTACCGGAATCTCTTTTTGTAAATTTAGCAATAAAATCACAAGTTTCTTTTTACAGCAAACCAATATATTATTATGGAAAAATACACCCAATCATCAGACGGACTGAAAATTCACTATAAAGAAAGCGGACAGGGAAACGTTACCCTTATTTTTGTACACGGATGGCTTGGCAATGCCGAATGGTGGAATAACCAACAGGAATATTTCAAGGACAGATACCGCATCGTACAGATGGATCTGGCCGGACATGGAAAATCTGATTCCTCCAGAAAAGAATGGACAAGTGGATTATATGCAGATGACATCAAAGCAGTCGCTGAACAGATCAATTCACCGGAGATTATTCTTATCGGGCATTCTATGTCGGGAGCCTACGTTCTTGAAGCAGCTTTAAAAGTTCCTCAGGCAAAGGCTCTAATTCTGGTAGACACGATAAAAGACCTTAACGAAACATTTACCGAAGAACAGGCCGAGCAGTTTTTATTTGTGAATTATCGTAATGATTTTAAAAATGCTGTTGAAAATATTCTTCCCCAATATCTTTTTGCAGAGAAAACTCCGCCCGATGTAAAACAGAAAATACAGAATGAGTTCCTGGAAAACACTTCTGAAAAAGCCATTGATCTCCTTATGCCTTTGTACAAAAAAGATTTCAGGGATACAGCATCACAGGTTAAGATCCCGGTAAGAGCCATCAATTCTGATAATTCTCCTACTAATATTGAAAACAACCGTGACTATTTAAAAAACTATAATTATACCGAAATAGAAGGAACAGGTCACTACCCTATGCTCGAAAATCCGGCAGAATTTAACAGAATTCTGGATGATGTGCTTAAAGAATTGACTTAAAAATAAATCATGCAGAATACCAGAATTTTTACCACCGCTTTTGCAAGTGTTTATCCTCACTATATTCAAAAAGCAGAAAAGAAAGGCCGTACAAAATCTGAGGTTCATGAAATTATATTTTGGCTCACAGGATATGATGAGAAAGGCCTGCAGGAAATTTTAGATAACAGAACTGATTTTAAAACTTTTTTTGAACAGGCTCCACAGATCAATCCCAATGTTTCATTGATCAAAGGAGTTATTTGCGGATACCGTGTAGAAGATATTGAAGATGAACTGATGAGAAATATCCGTTATCTGGATAAGCTTATTGATGAGCTGGCAAAGGGAAAGAAGATGGAGAAAATATTAAGAGAGCCTTAATTTGGGAGGTATTCCAGAAAATAATTTAAAAGAAAAAGAGTTGACAAGAAAAGAAAAAAACGAAGAAATTCTAAAAAAAGAAGGCGTAAAAATTAATTTTAGTCTTCCTCACATAGAAACAGACGAAGAAACGATGCTTAGAACTTCTGAAGAAATAGCCAGAAGACTAACCGTTCTCGCTGTGACAAACCTTACAGCTTTTGACGCTATTGATCCTGAAGAAGCAATCGATTATCTGAAAAACTGCGATCTTTGGGAGCATACCACTCCGGCGGAAAAGGATTTTTTAACTGAGCCCACAGAACAAAAAAAAGCGCAGGAAAGCTGGAAATGTGAATGCATATGGGTCTTATTGTGGGCATTAAAAAAAGTAGACACCCTACCCTTTCCTGATGAATTGTGTGACCTTAATGATATTCCGGCCGAAAATTACCCGGTTGGCGGAGACATTGATCCTAATGATTTCATTAATGCACCTCATGAGCTCCGTTCAAAATCCGAAATACTTGATGCAGCAGACTTATATTACCGCTATGACTGGGCCTGTGTTGACGCCCGAATCAACAATATTGAAATGACCACGGTAGATCCCGGTATCGTCTATGAGAGACACTATGCTTTAAACTGGCTGATCACTTATATGGATCAGGATTGGGATGATGTTTCATGTGATACGTAATCTATCCGACAGATGACACAACAGGAACTTATTGAAAAATTCATCAGCCTCTCAGAAGGAAGACTCACCACACACGAATGGATGAATTGGTTCACGGATCATAAAGATACTGTAGAAAAAATATGCGGAAGAACTGCCTTTCTTAAAATAAAACCCAAAGAAAGTTTCAGTGCGATCCGAAATGTATACATAGGGCAACTTGGCGCTTTTGACTGGCTACAATCTGTAAAGATCGACACGACTTTTTCTGAACTCTATAAAAAAGACTGGGAAAAAGAATTTAACGATTTCTGCAAAGCCGAAAAACAAAAAGAAAAGCAACTGCAGCAAGACGTTGAAAACAAATTCGGCTATTTAAAAGATATCTATCCTAAATTTTTCAGGCAATTGACAAAATCATACAGCCACTCTGACATCATCGAAGCGGGTTTGCAGCAGGAATTTATTCTAAATAAAGAAAAAGAACTTTCTATACAATTGCCCGAAGATCTGATAATATGGTATAGGAATATCTCCAACTTAAAGCTGGAAGGTTTAGAAATAGATTTTCAGGAATTAAGTACAGGAACCATTCAGAAAAAACAATACCTGATTATGGGAGAATTCTGGTTGTATGGTGATGGTGATCAGTTGCTGTACAGCCTGGAGAATCAAAACATTTATATTTTTGCTCACGAGCACAGCCCTCCAAAAACAATAAAAATAGCGAATTCATTATCTGATTTTGTGGAGAAAAAAATGGTAACTTATTTAAGGGAATACGAATCATGAGATTTAAAATCTGATTCTTTTGATTCTTTACAAGGTTTCTAAAAGTGAAGTTTATTATAGTTCCAGAAAAAATAAAGCCATTTCAAATTGGAATGGTTTATTCTTTGTGAATTTATACGGCAATCGGAAAAAAATGATCAAAGATCCCTTCTCCAATTCAAAAAACTTCCCGAAATTAGCGGTCTGTGCGTTAAATATAAATCAATGAAATAAAATTTTAAATCAAAACATACAGTAAAACTTAGTATAAGTTTTCTTCGGGGCAGGGTGAAAATCCCTACCGGCGGTTACAGTCCGCGACTCCTTTCTTCTGAAAGGACTGATCTGGTGAAATTCCGGAACCGACAGTTAAAGTCTGGATGGGAGAAGAAAATGAAACGGTCAGTAAGATTCCTTACGGGCTTATTGTGCCGTATTTCATTTCCATGTACCGAAGACTATTTTAACTTTTAAAAGTAAAATAACATGGAAAAATTATTAAAACAATTTGGAGCAACCTCCACAGAACGTGTAGAAAATGCACTTCTAAAACTACAACAGGGAAAAGGAGTTCTTTTAGTAGATGATGAAAACCGTGAAAACGAAGGTGATATCATCTTTCCCGCATCCACCATTACAGAAAAAGATATGGCTCTTTTGATCCGAGAATGTAGTGGCATCGTCTGTCTGTGTATTTCAGAAGAAAAAAGCAGGCACCTGAACCTCCGTCCAATGGTGGAAACCAATAATTCAAAAAATCAAACTGCATTCACCATTTCCATCGAAGCCAAGGAAGGCGTAGAATCCGGAGTTTCAGCAAAAGACCGTGTCACAACGATCAGAACAGCTGTGGCAGAAAATGCGCAGGCTGAACACATTGCCAGTCCGGGACACGTTTTCCCACTTATTGCCAAACAAGGTGGTGTTTTCGAAAGACGCGGCCATACAGAAGGCAGTGTAGATCTTGTAAAAATGGCGAATCTCGGTGATGACGCCGTCCTCTGTGAACTGACGAATGAAGACGGTTCTATGGCAAGACTTCCTGAAATTGTGGACTTTGCATCTCAAAAAGGAATGAGCGTGGTAACCATCGAAGATATTCATGCTTACCGCAAAATAATGATCAATTAAAAATATATTTAACGCACAGAACCGCCGCCCGATTTCATCGGGCGGCGGCTTTATTAAACATTCTTTTAGAATTTAAAAGGTAGCTGCGGGTGCAGTTTCATTATTCAGCTTTCTTTGCAACTCTGTTTTCTTCCCTTTCGAAAAATCAAAACTTACTCCCATAACGAACATCGATTGGATTCTCCTGAGAAAACACAAAAATTCCACAAAGAAAAAACACAGAATATATAGTCTTTTTCATATTTAAAATAGAATTGTCTTGCACTAATAAGACAGCCAATAGCCAACATTTGTTACATATCTGCGAAAGTTTAATCACAAATACCTGACTTATTTTTTAAACATCTGTTAACCAAATAAAACTGAAGTAAAATGCTTAAGTATAGATCGATTATTCTACCATGACGCAGGCATTCAAAAACCTAAAATAACAATTATATGATTATTTTTTAAATGAAAAACTAAATCATAATGAAATATTATTAATTTTTTGCCCGTTTTTTGCTGACACTTTATAACATCACAAAATATAAGGTCATGAAAAAGTCTCTCATCCTAATATCCTGTTTCCTCCTTTCACAGGTAGACGCACAGGAACTTGAAGCTGTTCCCGCAGATAAGATGAATATCATTAAGACCAACGTTACAGCTTATGCATTCAGAAACATCAACCTGTCTTATGAAAGAGCCATTACCCAATGGTTTTCTCTGAATATAGGTTTCGGAACGATGACCCAGGGGAAAGTACCTTTCATTAACGCTTTTTTGAAAGACGAAGATGAAAAAAGATTTCAGAACCTGAGAGTAAAGGCTACGAATTTTACCATAGAACCCAGGTTTTATATTGGAAAAGGCTATGGAAAAGGATTTTATTTTGCCCCTTACTATCGGTATTCCGATGTTTCATCCAATTCTTTTGATTTCTATTATGATTATCATGCAGTAGATGGAAACACATATCAGATCCCGCTTAAGGGTCAGGGAAGCACCAGCGGAAACAGTGGCGGACTGATGGTTGGCGTACAGTTTTTCTTAACCAGAAGCCAGAATCTGGTCCTCGATTTCTGGATCGCAGGTGCCCATTACGGAAGTGGAAAAGGTGACTTTACTATGACCAGCAATTATGCACTGACCCCGGAAATGCAGGCACAGCTAAAAAAAGAAATTGAAAATCTGGACATTCCTTTTGTAGATTACACCGTAGAAACCAATACCAATGGAGCAAAAGTAAAAGTGGACGGACCGTGGGCGGGCTTCCGAAGCGGACTCTCCATTGGATATAGATTCTAAAGTACCTATTTTAAATATGGCTAACCGTTCTTTTTAAGAGCGGTTAATTTTTTTGACAAAATTTGTATCTTGGTTTTTTCATAATCTTCGTTATTTAAACCAATCTATGAATTCATCATCCATAACTACTGCTCAAAGAATCAAAGCCATTGTAGGCGGATCCATCGGAAATCTGGTCGAATGGTATGACTGGTATGCCTATGCTGCCTTTGCCATTTATTTTTCCCATTCATTCTTTCCGGATTCTGACCAGAATGCCCAGCTGATGAATACAGCAGGAATATTTGCCGTAGGTTTCCTGATGCGTCCGATTGGAGGTTGGGTATTCGGAAGTATAGCTGATAAGGTCGGCAGAAAAAAGGCCATGACTCTTTCAGTGCTGCTGATGTCTTTCGGATCGCTGCTTATAGCCCTTACTCCCACCTATAAATCAATTGGAATTCTCGCACCCATGCTCCTGCTTCTTGCCAGACTTCTTCAGGGATTGAGTGTAGGAGGAGAATATGGAGTTTCTGCGACATACCTCAGCGAAATGGCATCAGAAAAACGCAGAGGTTTTTATTCAAGCTTTCAATATGTTACCCTGATTGGCGGGCAGCTGATTGCATTGGGAATTCAGCTGATCCTGCAGAAATTGCTTTTAACGGAAACCCAGCTTGAAGAATGGGGCTGGAGAATTCCTTTCGTTATCGGAGCCCTGCTTTCGGTCATTGCTTTATACTTAAGAGCTAACCTCCACGAGACAGAAGCTTTTGAAAATAAAAAAGAAGTCAATGAAAAGAAAAAAGGTACCGTGAAAGAGCTTCTTAAGCACCCTAAAGCATTGCTTACCGTAATAGGTCTGACTTTAGGCGGAACTCTTGCATTCTATACCTATACGACCTATATGCAGAAATTCCTTGTGAATACCGTTCACCTTACCAAAGAACAGTCTACCCTGATATCATTTATTTCGTTATTTATATTTGCATGCCTGCAGCCAGTATTCGGAGCATTGTCAGACAGGATCGGAAGAAGACCTCTTCTTTTGGGTTTTGGAATTCTGGGGACCCTGTGTACCGTTCCTCTTCTTACTGCTTTAAGTACCACCACCTCGATGTGGGGCGCATTCTTACTGATTATGGCAGCACTGATTATTGTCAGTGGCTACACTTCCATCAACGCCGTTGTAAAAGCAGAGCTTTTCCCTTCTGAGATCAGAGCTCTTGGAGTAGGTCTTCCCTATGCCCTTACGGTAGCTATTTTCGGAGGAACCGCGGAATATATTGCTCTTTGGTTTAAACAAGCCGGTTCAGAGGAGTATTTTTACTGGTATATCACAGGCTGTATCTTGTTTTCCCTGATTGTTTATGCAGGAATGAAGGACACGAAAAATACCTCAACACTGGATAAGGATTAATTTACTCTTAAAAAAATAAAATATGTGCGCTGTAGAAGTTCTGCAGCGCACGTATTTTATTTTAATGGTAAGCCTGCTTGAATTTTTCAATCATGCTGTCCAGGTTATGTCGCTGAACATATATACTTTTCACTTCCTGATATCTTGGTGACTTGTAAAAAACCTCATGAAAGTCCATACTTCCGTTTCCAACTTTCACTACTTTCTGTACATCGATATTGAGCTTTTTCAACTCGTCTTTAAAGACTTTAAACTCATCCTGTATGCTGCTCATTATATTTTGGGATTTTAGTTAAAATTTACTACTTTACACTTCCGCCCCCTACTTTAACTTGGGGCACGATCTAAATTTGTAATAAAATTAGTGAATTTTCCAATATAAACATCGGGTTAGCACTATTTTTTTGATTAATCTGATGATTTCGCAAACATTTTACCTTTTTTGATTTCAATAAGATAATTCAATACACTATAAATTTGGGTATATACCATTCTTAAACACCCATCAAATCAGGAGAAATTTTTAATAAGTATACTTTTCATGAGCTATATAAATTACCTGCTATTGTTTGAGTTATTATACTGCTCTTTAATGTACAAAGGGTTTAAAGACCTCCAATAAGATTTTATACGGTTTAAAACAGTTATCAGTCGATTTTATTAACATAAATCTTTTCCGTTTTTGCTGATAATTAAACATTATTTTAAAGATTTTGTAACATTTTAAAAAAGTCTGTCTCTAAAAGGCAGATTCACCTTTAAATTTTATAAAAATGAAAAAATACAAGATCTTCTTCATCATGATGTTAGTTTTTGCAGCAGTATGCAATATATTTGGACAGACAAAAACCTATCCTTTTGAAGTTAAAAAAACAGGAAGCGGAAAGCAGGCTATTATTTTTATTCCCGGATTTGCATCTTCAGGAGAGGTCTGGAATGAAACAGTTACAAAGTTTGAAAAGAAATTCACCTGCTACACATTAACTATGGCTGGTTTTGCAGAAGTAAAGCCGCAGGCGGATGCCAGTTTTAAAGATTGGGAAAAACAAATTGCCACTTATATCAAAGATCAGAAAATTGAAAACCCGGTAATCATCGGGCATAGTATGGGAGGAGGCCTGGCTATGGCAATAGCAGCAGATTATCCTGAGCTGGCAAGCAGAATAGTGGTTGTAGATGCCCTTCCCTGCCTGGCTGCCTTATCCGATCCTAACTTTAAATCTAAGGAAAATAATGACTGTTCCGCAACAATCAATTCATTAACAGCGATGAGCGATGAACAGTTTAAACAAATGCAGACCAGTATGATTCCACGTCTTGTAGCTGATGTATCTATGCAGGAAAAAGTAACGGGATGGAGTATGAAATCCGACAGAACCACTTTTGCCAAAATGTATTGTGATTTTTCCAATACAGATCTGCGTGAAAAATTAAAGCCCATTCAATGTCCTACCCTTATTCTCCTGGAGTCTTATTTTGTTAATTTCAAACCGGCTATTGAAAGCCAGTATAAAAATTTAAAAAATGCAGACATGAGATACGCCTCGAAAGGACTTCATTTTATCATGTATGATGACAAAGAATGGTACTTTGAACAGCTAAATAACTTTTTATCTTCCAAATAATGGTATTTGAAGATATATATGAGTTCTACTGGCAGAAGATATTCCGTTTATGCATGGGATATGTCAATGATTCTGAACTGGCACAGGATCTCGCCCAGGAAACATTCATTATCGTATGGCAACAGCTTCCGAAATTCAGGAATGAGTCCAGTATTGGGACATGGATTTTTAGAATTGCATCAAATAACTGCCTGAAACAGATCGAAAGGGAAAAAAGATTTACCAAAGCTGATCTTCCTGTCAATCTGGAAGAGAAAAAGCAGGAATCCCAGGAACCTCAGATTCAGCTGCTTTACCAGTTTATTTCTGAGTTGCCTGAAACAGACAGGATTATTATTTCCCTGGAATTGGAAGAGGTAAAACAGGCTGAAATTGCAGGGATTGTCGGACTTTCCGAGTCTAATATCAGGGTGAAAATCCATAGGATCAAGGAAAAATTAACCAAAAGATTTAAAGAGTATGGCTACTAATATAGATTTTAAAAATATCTGGAAGCAGCAAAGCTCCCAGAAACCCAACATGGAAGAACTGCTGGGAAGACTTAAAAAATTCAAACGGGAAAATCTTCGTAAGCTGATTGTTACCAACATTCTTCTGATCATCACAAGCATAGGGATAGGATTGGTATGGTACTATTATCAGCCTCAGCTGATCACTACAAAAACAGGAATCATTCTGGTAATTTTAGCCATGCTTATCTTTCTGTTTGCCTATAATAAACTATTTATGCTTTTTTATAAGCTTGACAATACCCAGACTAATACGGAATACCTGAAAAACCTGTATGTTGTACAAAACAAGCAGAAATTTATGCAGACCACAATGATGAATGTATACTTTATCATGCTTTTTGCCGGTATCTGTCTTTATATGTATGAATATACTTCCCGAATGGAACTTTTATATGCAGTTCTGGCATATGCTGCCACTTTTGTATGGATTGGTTTCAACTGGTTTTACCTGAGACCCAAAACCATAAAAAAGCAGGAGACAAAACTTAACGGATTAATCGATAAATTTGAAGAAATAAATCAACAGTTAAAAGAGTAACAGGTACAAATCCTGCATCTCTATTGCTAATAACCTTATACTTTATTCATGAGAAACATTTTATTTTTATGTCTGATGATCCTTTTGGGCTGCAAAAAGGAGAAAGAAGCTGACAAATTCCGTATTACTCCTGGTGGGAAGGTCAATTATATGCTGGACGACAGATCATTAAAACTTAAATTCGGAGATATGATCAACTTGAGAGTAGGCGAAAAAAAGATCGAGGCCATTGTAATCGATATCCGGAATGAAGGTCAGAAAATATGGTATGGACTAAGTTTCAAAATAGGAGATAAAATTGCCGGAACAATGATCCGCGATACACAGAACGGAGAAACTACCTGCGCATCATTAGTGGAAGTTTTTTATCTGAATCAGGAAAATATCTATGATTATGAATTGGTTAAAAACGAGAAGTTATTGTTTTCCAAGATAGGACTAAGCAATGCAGGCTATCAGAATGCAAAAGTAGAAAAGCTTGAGGAAGTTCTGCCAAAATATTTTGCAGCTATTGAGAAAAGAAAAAATGACGACTCCGACTGTGAAGACACTGTTAAAAACAAGGCACCTAAATATGTTTATGTGAAATTAAGCGAATTGACAGATGAGCGATATCAATAAAAACCATTGGGACACGGTATATGAAACCAAAAATCCCGACGAAGTAAGCTGGACACAGGAAAAACCACAGACATCACTTGATCTTATTCGTTCTGCCGGACTTGGGAAAGATGCCAGGATCATTGATATAGGAGGCGGAGACAGCAACCTTGTTGATTTTCTGCTGGATGAGGGCTATAAAAATATAACCATTCTTGATATTTCTGCGAAAGCATTGGAAAAAGCCAAGGCCAAACTGGAAAGTAAGGCTGAAAAAGTAAAATGGATCGTATCTGATATTACTGAATTTAAACCTGAAGAAAATTATGATATATGGCATGACAGGGCTGCATTTCATTTTCTGACCTCACCGGAACAGGTATCAAAATATGTTGATATTGCAGAAAAGAATATTAAAGGTTTTCTGATCATAGGAACTTTCTCCAAAAACGGCCCGAAAAAATGCAGTGGTCTGGAAATCCGGCAGTATGACAGCGATTCATTGTCCGAAGTATTTGAACCCGCATTTGGAAGAATAAAATGTCTTACAGAGGATCATACAACTCCATTCGGGACGTTACAGAACTTTGTTTTCTGCAGTTTCAAAAAAAATTAATCTTTTAATTTCATATTGAACATCAGCATTAAAATTGATACCATATTATTTTAATAACCAAAGACCGGCTTACAGGATCCGGTCTTTTTTGTTTTAACTTTCATTCAATACATCTTTTTTTAATAAAATAAACAATATTTCAATCAAAAATATAAAGAAAATGCATATTTATATTTATTTTGATTATTTTTAATCAACCAAACCTTTAATAATATAATATATGAAAAAACTACTATTAGTCATTGTTTCGGGCTTAGCCTGTTCAAATTTTTATTCACAGAAAGTTGAATTCCAGGAATGTGGAACGGATGAACTGATGCGGAAGCATTATGAAAGACACCCGGAAGAGAAGGCACAGGATGATGCTTTTAATCTAGAATTATCAAAGATGATCAAAAGTGGAAAAATTTCTTCCACTCTCAACAAAAATCAAGTATATGAAATTCCTGTTGTCGTTCATGTGGTGGGCGATGGCAGTGCTGTGGGAACAGTTAATAATAAATCAGATGCTGATATTATTGCATGGGTAAATTATACCAACGGTGTATTTTCCGGAAGTACAACCAGTGGAATGTCCGGAACCAGTGCTATACTGCCTGTAAAATTTGTTTTTGCTAAAGTGAATCCAAACTGTGCGCCTACGAACGGAATCAACAGGATCAACGCTTCTCATCTTCCCAAATACGTAAGCGGAGGAGTAAATAATGACAATACCACGAATGCCGTAACGGCTTCAGAGATTACCGCATTGGGTATGTGGGATACCAGCAAGTATTATAATATTTATGTAGTGAAGAAGCTCACCTCCAATGCGGGAGCGCTGAACGGATTTGCTTATTATCCGGGAGGCAGTAATGATTATTCTTTTATGTCTACCAATGCTTCTGCGGTGAATGCACAGACTTTAGCCCATGAATTCGGACATGCGCTGGGACTTCGCCATACCCATGAAGGCTACAGTGAATCTACAGGAGCCTGCCCTACCAATACGGACTGTACTTTGCAGGGAGACCTGGTGTGTGATACGGAACCTATGAAAAGTCTTTATCATTCATCTGTTCCCAACAGCTGCCAGACCGGACAGATCAATCCATGTACCAGCCAGATTTATGCAGGAGGTGAAAAGAATGTCATGGCTTATACCTATTGTTTCAGAAATCTATTTACCCAGGGACAGGCAGACCGGGCAACAGCTCAGCTTCTGCAGTACAGACAGTCTCTGATTAACTCGCCTGTAGCCTCATCAACTACACCGAACAACAGTTCCGTTTTAACAACAGCCTGCACACCAACTACAATGACAAATCCCGGAAATTTTAACATCGGAGTTACTTCCGTAAAATTTGCAAGCATTAATAATTATTCTGCGAATTACAAACAGGCTTCTAATAATTTCTATGAAAACTTTACCGGAAATTACTGTTCCGGCATTTCCAAAACTACAATTCCCGGTAATTCTCCAACTACACTTACTGTTGCTCCGGGAACGAGCAATCCGCATATCATAAAAGCCTATATTGATTATAATAACGACGGGCAGTTCAATGAAACTACAGAACTTGTTCTTAATCAAAGCGGGGTCAGCAGTGGATCTTTTGCAACGGCTTCAGTAACTCCACCAGCCAGTGCAGTAGCCAATATTCCTTTAAGAATGAGGGTAATTGGTGAGTTTAATGGAACAGCTGTAACGGCCTGCTATACCCCAAAATATGGACAGATAGAAGATTATTCAGTAATCATTGAGCGTCAGAACCTGCTATCTGCTGATAACACAGCTAAGAAAAACAATACAGAAATTATTAAAGATGATCAGTCTGTATTGATAAAAAGTGATCTTAAAATTTCATCGCTGCATATTTATGACGCTTCGGGAAGACTTCTTATTAACAGAACGGAAATAAAATCTTCTGAATTCAGATTTCCTGTGAATGAAAAGAATACTGTTTTAACAGTAAAAGCAGTACTGGAAAACGGAAAAATTATCAGCAAGAAATTAAAGTTCTAAAAAATAATTGAAACAAAAAAGAGAGCGTAATTGCTCTCTTTTGTTTTATATAAAATTGGCCTATTAAGATTTCTGACTTTCTTCTTCTTCAAGCTCCACTTCATGTCTCAGCTGGGCTTTGTAAAGGGTAGCATAATATCCGTTTTTGTCAAGAAGTTCTAAATGTTTTCCTTCTTCTACGATCTTACCATGCTCCATCACAATAATTTTATCTGCTTTTTCAATAGTAGAAAGCCTGTGGGCAATGATGATTGAAGTTCTGTTTTTAGTGATCTTTTCGGTTGCTCTCTGAATCAGCTTTTCACTTTCGTGGTCAATTGAGGACGTAGCTTCGTCCAGGATCAGAATTTTTGGATCTGATAAATAAGCTCTCAGGAAAGACAACAGCTGTCTCTGGCCTAAAGAAATAGAAGAACCTCTTTCGCTTACCACAAAATCATAACCTCCCGGAAGCTGCTCGATAAACTGGTCTACTTCAATTTCTTTCGCTCCGGCTTTTATTTTTTCCAGGGTAACACTTTCATCTCCAAATGCAAGGTTTTCAAAAATACTTCCATGGAAAAGAAATACATCCTGAAGAACAACACCGATGTGGCTTCTCAGGTTATAAAGCTCATAATCCTTCAAATCAACATTATCGATACGGATGCTCCCTGAATTAATATCATAAAGTCTTGTGATAAGGCTGATGATCGTAGATTTTCCCGCTCCTGTAGCGCCTACAATAGCCACCGTTTCTCCCGGCTTTACTTTAAAATCTATTCCTTTCAATACTTCCTGCTTGTCATCATAGGCAAAATGTACATTCTCAAATTCAATTTTACCGTCAAAATGATCTTTTTTCACAGTTCCGGTATTCGGCATGGCATAATCTTCATCCATCACGCCCAATACCCTTTCTGCTCCTACAATTCCTCTCTGGATATTATTAAAACGGTCTGCAATCTGCCTCAACGGACGGATCAGCATTGATATATACTGTATAAATGCAATGACAACACCGGCACTGATGGTAATATAACCTCCATAAAACAGGATAAAGCCAATAAACAAGGAAGATATAAGTTCTACTACCGGAAAGAATAAAGAGAAAATAAAAACCGTCCTCAGTAAAGCTCCTTTCAGAGTAATATTAATATCATCAAACTTTTTAAATTCCGCTTCCTGCCTGTTGAATACCTGAATGATCGACATTCCTGCCAGTCTTTCCTGAACAAATGAATTCTGATTGGCCGTCCATGTCCTTTCATCTCCGAAAGCTTTTTTAAGTCTCTTTTGGAAGAATCTGGTAATTACCACCATTAAAGGAAGAATTGCCAGGGTAATATAACTCAGATGAACGTTGGTACTGAACATCATCACCAGAACAAATACAATTCTCAGGATATCCCCGAACACCATCAGGAAACCGTCTGTATAAACCGTAGCAATGGTTTCCACATCTCCTACCGCACGGGTCACGAGCTGTCCGATCGGAGTTTTATCAAAAAATGAAGTTCTGAAATAGATCAGTTTCGCATACAGTCTCTCCCTGATATCACGGATAACGTTCTGCGAAATATAATTTGAAAAATAAACCAGGAAAAAGTTTAAAACAGTTTCAGCAACTACCAAACCCACCAACATATAGATATGCTTCATCATCAGAGCTTTATCCTGAAGTTTGGTGATGTCATTATCTACCACTTCCATGGTAAGATAAGGCCTGTAGGTAGAAACTATGGACAGTATGACGGAAATTATCAAGGTAAGGATGAACCAGGAACGGAATTTCATTCCGATAAAGAACAGCCTTTTAACAATCCCCCAGGTATCTTGTTTTTTCATTGTACGAATTGAAGAAAGAATTTAAAATTCTATGCAAAAATAAGACATTATAATTTGACAGCCTTTACAAGTACATCAAATCATCATAGAAAATTTCAGATAGCTATCATTTACAGTATGAATAAGGTAGGTAAGATTTTCAATTTAAGCAGCATGTGATAAGCTTCAGTCAACTTTGGCTCACTACTAATCCTGATCGCCAATTTTTTCAATTTCCAGAGAAGGTTTATTCACATGTTCTCTGATGAATTTCCTCTCAAGAAGCTTATATACTCCATATACTGCTGCAATTGAAATGATCCAGCTGATCATATTCACCAAAGAATAACCGGTATAATCTACTCCATCAAGGGAAGCAGGGTCCATAATTCCTTTGTAAATTCCATAAGAAAAGCCGAAGAACAGCTGAGTTCCAAGATAAACTCCAATAGCCAGAAGGCCGTAGTGCCATTTTGTTTTTCCGAAACGCTCTGCCAGCTGGGCATAATACCGGTAGGCTCCGATAAGAATAAAGATTGATAACATAATTTGTGTTTTATTGATTAAATATTCATTGACAGCTAAAATAGCATTTTTTTCCATTTTGTGAAAAACGGAAATTTTAGAAATAATTTAACCAAAAAAATTACAGATTAAAATTCATAGCCAACATCTACAAGGAATAATCCATGTCCCGGAGCTGAGGTTCCTGCAGCATTGCGGTGCTTATCCTCAATGATTTTACGCAGATCTTCAGCTTGTATTTTTCCACTTCCGATTTCTACCATTGTTCCTACGATAGCACGAACCATATTTCTGAGGAAACGGTTAGCTGAAACCGTAAACTTAAGTTCCGTCCCATCCTGCTCCCACTCTGCTTTATACATTTTGCAGATGTTCGTTTTGTTATCTGTTTTTAGTTTAGCAAAGCTTGTGAAATCCTCATATTCAAAAAGAATTTTGCAGGCTTCATTCATTTTGTGAATGTCCAGCCGTCTTTTCCAGTGTTGCCATGCAGATTCCTCAGTAAAAGGATTTTTTGCCAGGGAAATATAATACTCATACGTTCTGTAGGTTGCATCAAAACGGGCATGAAAATCATCTTTCACCCGAAAAACTCTTTTTACAGCAATATCAGAAGGAAGAAAACTGTTCAGTTTATAAGGAAGGTTGATCTCATCTACTTCTTTTTCCGTATCAAAATGAGCAAATATTTTTTTGGCGTGAACCCCTGTATCCGTTCTTCCCGCACCTGTTGTTTTAATCTCTTCCCTTAAGATGGTAGATAGCGCTTTTTCCATCTCTTCCTGCACAGAAATGGCATCCGGCTGTATCTGGTAGCCGAAATAATTTTTCCCGTTGTAAGAAAATTCTATAAAGTATCTCAATGTATTCTAATAACTCCACAAAAATACTTTAATTTAACGAAATATTTGTTGAAAAGTCTTTGATAATATTGTTCCAAATCCTTATGAAAATCCCTATTTTTGCAATCGTATGAAAAGATGGTACCTTTATCCTTTTTCCCTTGGTTATCATTTGGTAACGGGTATCCGAAACACAATGTATGATCTTGGTGTTCTGAAGTCAACGAAATTCAAGACCCCGATAATAAATGTCGGGAACCTTTCTGTGGGTGGAAGCGGAAAATCGCCTATGGTGATGTATCTGGCCCAATACCTGTCCAAACATTACAGGACCGGTGTGCTTTCACGTGGTTATGGAAGATTGAGTAAAGGCTACGAAGTAACGAATTATGAAAGTAATTATAAAATCGTTGGCGATGAAGCCATGCAGCTTTTTGAACGCTTCAAAAACCGTTTTGTGATCGCTGTTTCAGAAGAAAGAGTGCCCGGTGCCAAAAAAATAATTGAGGATATGGATCTTGATGTCCTTGTTTTGGATGATGCTTTACAGCACAGAGCAATCAAGGCAGGGTTTAATATTCTGATGACCGATTTCAATGATCCTTACTTCAAAGATCATCTTCTTCCGGCTGGAGATTTAAGAGAATCCAGAGCTGGCTCCAAAAGAGCAGATATTATTATGGTCAGCAAATGTCCCGATGAGCTTACCGAAGAAACCAAACGCTATTATATTTCAAGGATAAGACCTTCTTACCATCAGAAAGTATTCTTTTCTTCCATCGGTTATGATGAGAATGTATATGGAAAAGACAAAATGCTTCCTGACAATAACCTGAATTATTATGACATTCTCCTGATCACAGGAATTGCGAACCCCAAACCTCTTCTTGAGCATCTGGCGAAATTCTCTCAACGGGTTAAACATTTAAAATTCAGGGACCATCATAATTTTACCGATGATGACATTAAAAAAATCACTGCAGAATATAAAAAATTAGGCGAATATAAGCTGATCCTGACCACAGAGAAGGATTATGTACGTCTGAAAACTTTTGACTATCTTAGAGAAATTGTTTACTACTGGCCTATTAATGTCATCATTGATAAGAAAGAAGAATTCAATCAAATCATCTTAGATTATGTTAGAAAAAATTAAGCAGACCGCCGATTTTATTAAAAGCATCATTAAAGAAACCCCTGATTTTGCAGTTGTTTTAGGCTCCGGGCTGGGAAAGCTGCAGGATCAGGTGGAAGCTATCCATGTTTTGGAATATCCTGAAATTCCTAATTTTCCACAGACTACTGTTGCCGGACATGGCGGAAAACTTATTTACGGAATTCTGGAAGGCAAGAAAGTCTTAATGATGAGCGGGCGTTTTCATTATTATGAAGGTCATTCTATGGATACGGTGACTTTTCCTATCAGAGTCTTTCACCTACTGGGAATTAAAAATCTTATTCTTTCCAATGCTTGTGGTGGCGTCAACCCTGCTTACAGCGTTGCAGACATCGTTATTTTAAAAGACCATATCAATATGATGCCGGAGCACCCGCTTCGGGGTAAAAATATCGATTCATTCGGTCCACGCTTTGTGGATATGAGTGAACCTTACAACAGAAAAATGATCCAAACGGCTGAAAAAGCAGCAGCTGAAAACAATATTAAAATCCATCAGGGAGTCTATGTCGCTCTACAGGGACCCACCTTTGAAACCCCTGCAGAATATGGCATGATCAAAGCCATTGGTGGCGATATGGTAGGCATGAGTACCGTCCCGGAAGTAATTGTTGCCAGACATATGGGGATGGACACCTTCTGCATCTCTGTGATTACAGATCTTGGCGGACCGGATATTGCCTTTGCCGTTTCCCACGAAGAAGTTCTGAATGCAGCCAATAAAGCCATGCCGAATGTAATTGCAGTAGTGAAAGGGCTTATCAGAAACTATCCGTAGATATTTATAGAAATTTTCAATCTCATAAATTTTTCCTAATTCATCAGAAATCAATCTTAATTTGCATTTCATTGTTTAGATTTGTATAAATGAAATTGCAGGAATGAAAAAGTTAGCATTAGTTCTTATGATCAGTATTTTTGCACTGAGCTATTCGCAGCAGCAGCCAAAGGTACTTAAAACCAGTTTTTCCAAAGAAGCTTTGGTACAGAAACTGGAAGATGAAGAAGGAAAAAATATCTCTATCCAGCAGATCCTTGATCAGCATAAAGGAAAAGTTTTAGTAATCGATTTCTGGGCCGGATGGTGCAGAGACTGTCTGAAAGCGCTTCCCAAAGCTGAAGAACTAGAAAAAAACAATCCAAACGTAGATTTCGTTTTCCTCTCACTGGAAAGATCAAAAGAAGGTTTTGACAAAAGCCTTGACAGATTCAATATGAAGGATAAGAGCAACTACTGGTTTGCTTCGGGCTGGAAAAATGACTTTAATAATTATATTGACCTGAACTGGATTCCAAGGTATATGGTTGTAGACCAGAAATCTTCTATCGCAAAATATTATGCCATATCTCCTGAAGATCCGGAAATCCAAAAAACAATAGACCGCTTTTTACAATAATGATTACAAGAGAAGCTACAGAACAGGATCTGAAAATACTATTAGAGTTTGAACAGGGAATTGTTTTTGCAGAAAGACCATTCAACAGCACACTTATCGACGGAGAGATTCACTATTATGATTTACTTCAATTAATAAAATCTGAAGAGGCTTTGGTGCTTGTTACAGAAGAGAATAATGAGATCATCGCTTCAGGCTATGCAAAGATCAAAAAGACCGAAAATAATTATTCCAATTTTGATGAGTATGCATATCTGGGATTTATGTATGTAAAACCAGAGCATAGAGGAAAAGGAGTCAACAAACTGATTCTTGATGAACTGATCGGCTGGGCAAAGTCCAAAAACATTTCCGAGGTAAGGCTCGATGTTTATTCTCAAAATGAATCTGCTGTAAAAGCTTACGAAAAAGCAGGATTTGAGTCATTACTTACTACCATGAGGATGAAAGTCTCATAAGATTTAATTAAAAATAAATGAATCCATATCTTTGCGGTATGGATTCTTCTTTTCCCACCCGCAAAATTATTCATGTGGACATGGATGCATTTTATGCTTCTGTGGAGCAGCATGATGATCCTTCGCTTAAGGGAAAACCTATTGCAGTAGGAGGAGAACACCGTGGTGTAGTTTCAGCGGCAAGCTATGAAGCAAGAAAATACGGAGTGCGTTCTGCGATGCCGAGTAAAACTGCTAAAGAGAAATGTCCGCATCTTATTTTTGTGCCACCCCGCTTCGCTCGGTACAAGGAAATATCAAGGCAGATCCGGGAAATTTTTCATGAATATACAGACCTGGTGGAACCTCTTTCTTTGGACGAAGCTTATCTGGATGTTACCGAAAATAAAAAAGAAATAGAATCTGCCAATCAGATTGCGAAAGAGATCCGTCAGAAAATATTTGAAAAGACCGGTCTTACTGCATCTGCAGGAATTTCCGTGAATAAGTTCCTTGCAAAAGTAGCTTCTGATATCAATAAGCCAAATGGGCAAAAGACAATTCATCCTGACAGAATTGAAGGTTTTCTTGAAGAACTTCCGGTAGAAAAATTTTACGGCGTTGGTAAAGTTACGGCTAACAAAATGTTTAGTTTAGGTATTTATAAAGGAAAAGATTTAAAGAAAAAATCGTTGGAAGATCTGACCCGTCTTTTTGGAAAATCAGGAGGATATTACTACAACGTTGTACGTGGCATTCATAATTCTGAGGTAAAACCTCATCGTATTCAGAAAAGTGTTGCAGTGGAAAGGACTTTTTTCGAGGATCTGTTTGATGACCAGGAGATCAATGAAAAGCTTGAACATCTGAGCCAGGAGCTTCATCAGCGACTGCAAAAAAATAATATTCTGGGAAGGTCTTTAACTTTGAAAATCAAGTATAAGGATTTTTCTCTTTTTACCCGAAGTTTTACAAAGGAAGAATATTTCACCTCTCCCGAGCAGTATTTTAACACCGGAAAAAAGCTTTGGGAGCTGAGGCCTTTTGATAAGCCTGTAAGATTACTGGGTCTATCCGTATCGCATCTAAATACTGAAGAAAAAAAGCAGGTTTCTATTCAACTAAAGATTCCGTTTGAAGAATTTGAAAACCTGTAGGAGAAAAATTTTCACTATCTTGTAGAGATCAAACCACATTCTATGAACCAAACAATGATTCAATTTTTCCACTGGTATTCTGAAGGAAATGGAAAATTATGGAAAGAAGCAGAAACGCAGTCCACAAATCTGGCAGAATTAGGAATCACCTCAGTCTGGTTTCCCCCTGCCTATAAAGGAACCAATGGAGGATATTCTGTAGGATATGATGCCTATGATCTCTATGATCTGGGAGAATTTGACCAGAAAGGAAGTCTTCCTACCAAATACGGCACCCAAAATGATTATTTAAAAGCTATTCAAGCCTTAAAAAAACAGGGTATTGAGATCATTGTGGATATTGTGCTGGGGCATAAGGCTGGCGGAGATGAACTGGAAAAATTTAAGGCCGTAAAAGTTGACGAGAACAACCGGGAAAAGATTATTTCCGATGTCATCGAAATAGAATCTTATACCAAATTCACCTTTCCCGGAAGAGGAAAAAAGTATTCTGATTTTGAATGGAATTTTACCTGTTTCAGTGGTGTAGATTATGCTGAAGGGATGGATTCCCATATTTTTAAGATACAGTCTGAATACGGGAACGACTGGGAAGAGATGATTGATGATGAAAAGGGAAATTACGATTACCTGATGTACAACGACATCGAGCACCGGAATCCTTTTGTACGTGAAGAACTCAACAGCTGGGCTGAATGGTATTCCAACCTGACAGATTTTGACGGGGTAAGACTGGATGCTTTAAAACATATTTCATTTGATTTTTATAAGGAATGGCTGACCATGCTGCGCTCGAATTCCGGAAAAAACATTTTTGCAGTCGGAGAGTATTGGGCTCCGGGACAACTGAATCTTCTTCAGAGATATATTGAGGTAACAGAAGGCTGTATGAGTCTTTTTGACAGCTCGCTGCAGAATAATTTCCACACGGCTTCAAAGGAGGGCGGTTCTTATGATCTCCGAAGAATTTTTGATGAAACCCTGACCCAAGCTGATCCGATGCATTCTGTAAGTCTTGTCGACAATCATGACACGCAGCCTTTACAGGATCTTGAAGCTCCGGTAGAAGCCTGGTTCAAGCCTTTGGCCTACGCGCTGATCCTTCTCCGGGAGAATGGATATCCTTGTGTTTTTTATCCTGATCTTTATGGGGCTCATTATATTGACAAAGATAAAGAGGGGAATGATCAGGAAATTTTCCTCGAAAAAGTGGATGGTATTGAGGAACTTCTTAAAGCAAGAAAAGATCATGCTTATGGATTACAAAGGGATTATTTTGAGGATGCGAACTGCTTAGGCTGGACCCGTGAGGGAGATGATGAACATTCGGGATGTGCGGTAGTTTTAAGTAATAAGGAGGCTTACACCAAACCTATGGAAATGGGAGGAAATTATATCGGTAAAAATTTCTATGATCTACTGGGCAGATTTCAGGAAAAGGTAAGTATTGACGATAAGGGATGGGGAAATTTTCCGGTTCCTGCAGGAAATGTAAGTGTCTGGGTTCCTGAATAATTTAAAATAAATAAATAAATAAATAAATAAAGGCATACATAATCAGACAATTCATGAACTGCTTATGTATGCCTAAAAGATGTAGCAATTTGTACTATTTAGCAATTGATATAACGGCAATTCCAAATATCAGTGGCCCATTCGCAGCAGTAGCCTTCCTCGTTGGAAGTACAGCATACTCTGTCCCGGATCGGTCCGCCTCCTTTTAAGTCTTTAAGCTCCTTTCGGTTGAGTTTCCTCACATTTTGAAAAATTTTGGTTTTCATAATTAATATATTTTTAAGATTTGGTTAACTAATATACGTAAAATATGACAGTTTAATTAAATATAACCAACCAAATACATTGCAAAGTCTACTTAATTCACATATTTTACAATCAGTAATAATCTGAATTAAACTTTCCGAAGCTCAAGAATTTCCGGTCTTTCAGAAGTATCTGATATTTCCCCTGTTCTGGCAAATTCTGCCCAAAGTGCCCTTAATTTTTTTCCACTTTCATGAATGTATTCCCAGGGAATATCTTTCAGCAGTTCTGCATATTTCCAAGCCTTTTCATTTCCGAAAATAAGGGGAAGATCTATACAATGTGCTGCTCCTATCCCACTTTGTTCTGCTTTGGAATGAATCCTGAATAAATAGGCATTACCTCCTGATTCTGTATAATTTTTCGCAAACTCTTCTGCTGGTTTTCCGTAAATAAATTCAGTTGTTTTTCTTACCAGTTTATCAATAACCTTTAAACCTATCCCTTTTCCAAAATACCTGCTTAAAGCCTCTGAAGTTTTGAGATAAAATGCAGTTTCATGATCATTCAAGCCAATCAGTACATCATATTTTCCAGCATTTGACTTCCACTTTTCCGCAGATTCCTGTTCTTTACATAATGGAGGAAATCCGTACTGTATTCCGAAAGGCATGGCTGCTTTCAATCCGTACCTTATGACAGACGGTACATATTTCCCATATTCTTCCACCATTTTTAAAGCATCTTTTTCTTCTTTGAGAAATTCAGTTTTCCACAGAAACTCTGCCGCCATTTTCTGGCGATCATGCCGAAGCCCCAATGGTGCACTCTGAATAATGACTCTTTTAAAAAGGTCTTCAGCACCTTCTGAAATCATAAGATGAGCAATAGCATCACCACCAGAAGACTGCCCAAAAAGGGTAATATTTTCAGGATCACCACCAAAACCTGGGATGTAATTTTTAATCCACTTCAAGGCTTCAATCATATCAAACAGTCCTAAATTGGGTGGTCTTTCCCCATCTCCCCCTAAGAATCCGAAAAGTCCCAATCTGTAAGAAACAGTAACGACCACAATGTTCTGCTCTTTCACCCAATCAGAAGGATCTGAAGTAGGCAGGTCACCGCAACCGATCTCATGGGAGCCTCCATGGATCCATACAACAACGGGAAGTTTTTCATTCTCTGTAAAATGTTCAGGTCGGAATACTGAAAGATATTGGATAGATTCGTGAGGATTGAAGTTTTCAATTTGAGTGGGACCTATCATCTTTTCGACCAGCGGGCTTATAATCTGAGGGCAGACTGGCGTTTTATCAGGAAAAATAATTTCCGAAGCTATCGGTTCTTCAGGAACAGGCCTTTTGAATCTTTCGGAATGGGCATACCGGATACTTTTGGCTTTAATAATGCCATTTTCTTTTAATGCTATGATTTTCCCAAATGGTGTCTGAAAAATGTGAGTTTTTACCTGCGGAACTGTCATTTAAAAAAAGCGTTGAAAAATTTTACCTATTAAAATTAACTTTGTTTTTTGAAATAGAAAAATTTAATTCTGGTTTTAACGCTGGAAATTAAGACTGTAACAAGAGAATCTTACAATATAAATATGTACATTCATTAAGATTATTACACACGGGTATCAACAATTTATAACGCAAATTTTCACAAATGTCCTCTGAAATTGTGATAGTGGTTAAAGGATTGGTACTGTTTGTTTTAAAAAATCAGTTCAGCATTTTATATTCACTCGGGGAAATACCAACTTTAGCTTTAAACAGTCTTGTAAAATGCTGAGGATATTTAAAACCGAGGTCATAAGAAATTTCGCTGATCGATTTGGCAGGATTCAGGATCTGTTCTTTGGCAGCATCGATCAGTTTGTTATGAATAAATTCCTGAGCGGAAACGCCCAATTCTTTTTTGATGAGATCTCCGAAATAATTGGCAGAAAGATTGAGTTTTTCAGCAAAATAATTAACCATCGGAAAACCTATATTTTTAGGATTATCAGATTTAAAATAATCATCAACAAGATCTTCAAACTTTCCGATTACGCCTTGGTTGATGTGATCTCTTGTGATAAACTGACGGTCGTAGAAACGCATGCAGTAATTTAAAAACAGTTCAATATTGTTAACGATTAACGATTTACTGTGTTTATCAATGGACTGTTCAAGCTCAAGCTTAATATTTTTAAAACATTCTAAAATAATTTCCCGCTCCTTTTCAGAAAGATGCAAAGCTTCATGAACATCATAAGAGAAAAATGAATAGTCTTTTATATTTTTTCCTAAATTGGTTCCTTTAATTAAATCCGGATGAAAGATTAAGGCAAAACCTGCCGGCTGGATATAGTTTCCTTTATTGTAAATTCCATATGTCTGTCCAGGGGCAATGAAAACCAATGTTCCTTCCTGATAGTCGTAACTGTTTTTTCCGTAAAACATGTCTCCACACATTACATCCTTCAAAAAAACAGTATAAAAACCAAAGGTTCTTTTATGCTGACAAATAGGATCAGATTTTGAAAAATCAATGACACTTACCAGGGGATGCAGGGTTTCCTGATTGGCCATTTTATTATATTCTGATACACTATTATAAATTTCAACTTCTTGATCTTCCATGAATTTCATTTTAATCTTACTCAAATTTACCACTTTCCGATGTATCTTTTTTGATGTCTGTAAAATTGGTAAGTATTTCGGTAATCTGTATAAGCTGTGTTTGTCTGAAAGTTTCGACTTTTGTATCGTTATGGAAACATTAAATACCAACATTTTTCCAAAGGGTGAAAAAGCTCCTGAAGCTTATTTTTCCGGAGGCACAGCATGGGTGCAGATTCTAAAGCCCAATGAAGATGATCTGAACTGCCAGATCGGAAACGTTATTTTTGAAGCAGGATGCAGAAATAACTGGCATTCTCACGGTGGAGGGCAGATTTTAATCGTAACTTCAGGAACGGGATTTTATCAGGAAAAAGGCAAGCCTGCACGGATTCTAAAGCCTGGTGATGTTGTGAATATTCTTCCCGGCATCATCCACTGGCATGGAGCAGGTCCGGACAGTGAATTTACACATATTGCCATTAATCCAAATACTCAGAACGGTATTGTGGAGTGGCTGGAGCCTGTAAGCGATGAGGAGTACAGGAATTTATAATTAAACTTATCTAAACTTAAATAAAATAAACCAATGAGCACATTAACAGTAAAAGCGTACGGGGCTGAATCTAAAACATCAGACCTGAAAGAAATGAATATTGAAAGAAGGGAAACAACCCCAAAAGATGTAGAAATTGAAATTCTATACTGCGGGGTTTGCCACTCTGACCTTCACACGGCAAGAAATGACTGGGGAGGATCTCTGTATCCTGTAGTTCCGGGACATGAAATCGTCGGCAGAATTACTAATGTAGGAAGTGAAGTATCTAAATTTAAAGTAGGAGATTTGGCTGCAGTAGGCTGCATGGTGGATTCCTGCGGACATTGTGACAGCTGTAAGGAGGATCTGGAACAATACTGCTTAAACGGATTTACAGGAACCTATAACGGAAAAGATAAGCATTTGGGGGGTCATACTTTTGGCGGATATTCCCAGAAAGTGGTGGTGGATGAGCATTTTGTTTTAAGCGTGCCTGAGAATCTGGATCTTGCGGCAGTAGCACCACTTCTATGTGCAGGTATTACCACATGGTCACCACTGAGACACTGGAACGTTGGACCGAACTCTAAAGTGGCAGTGGTAGGCTTAGGCGGATTGGGACACATGGCCATTAAATTAGCCAAAGGATTAGGTGCAGAAGTAACCTTATTTTCAAGAACTCCGGGGAAAACTGAGGATGCAAAACAATTGGGTGCAGATCATGTTGTGATTTCCACTGAGGATTCACAAATGGATGGTGTAAAAGGAAAATTTGACCTGATTATTGATACGGTTCCTTACGAGCATGATATCAATCCTTATATGCAGACGCTTACGCTTAACGGAACTTTAGTGCTTGTAGGATTTGTAGGTGAATTCCAGGAAACTGAGGTGAGTACAAGACCTATGATCTTCCAGCGTCGTTCTGTAGCGGGTTCATTGATTGGTGGCATTGCTGAAACCCAGGAATTACTGGATTTCTGCGGTAAACACAATATCGTATCAGAAATTGAAGTGATCAAAATGCAGGATATTAATGAAGCATATGAAAGAATGATCAAAAGTGACGTGAAATACCGTTTTGTGATTGATATGCAATCTTTGTAATTCTCAATATATTTTAACGAAAAAGACTGTCTCCGGGCGGTCTTTTTTATTTTAAAATAAGGCAATTCTTTTAGCTTGGCTAAAGCCATGGGTTTGATGTAAAAATTAAACGAGCTGAAATTACATTTTACAAAATATTCAGCTATACTCCCCTTTCATATCCTGGAATGCCCATTCAGCTAAAGAGGCAATAACGGGAATTAATCCCTCACCTGCTTTGCTTAATTTATAAGTAACATGAGGCGGAACGACAGGTTTTGCCGTTCTGATGACCAACCCATCCGTTTCCAACTGTTTCAGATGCTGGATAAGTACTTTTTCGGTCACTGCAGGAATGGCACGTTTCAGTTCACTGTATCTTTTATCTCCGTTGGAGAGCTGGTACAGGATAATAGGTTTCCAGTAACCACCGATTTTTTCCATGACATAAGTAACGGGACATTTATCGAGGGCATATTTTTTATTCTGCTGAATGGTAGAGCTTTCTTTAATGGCTGTCATAATACATACTTTAGGGTAAGTACTTGTATAAAAGTAAGTACAAATATACCTTTGTTATCAGAATAAAAAAATATTTATTATGAAAATTATCATCACAGGTTCAGTAGGTAATGTAGCAAAACCTTTAACACAGCAGCTTATCGCAGAAGGACATGATCTGACTGTAATCAGCAGCAACAAAACTAAAATCAGTGAGATTGAGGCATTGGGGGCGAAGGCTGCTATCGGTTCTATCACAGATCTGGATTTTTTAGTAAGAACTTTTGAAGGGGCTGATGCTGTTTTTGCTATGACCCCACCCAATATGGGAGGAATTAATATTGTAGAAAATACGGTTAATGCAGGAAAAAACTACGCAGAAGCTATAAAAAGAAACAATACCAAAAGACTGGTCATGCTGAGCAGCATTGGAGCAGAATCTCCTGTAGAGAATGGTCCTATTAAAAGTCTTCACCATATTGAAAAGTTTTATAATGAACTGGAAAATACTAATGTCACCCTGCTAAGGGCCGGATATTTTTACAGTAATTTCTTCAATGATATTCCTTTGGTCAAAGGAGCAGGAATCATCGGAGGAAATTATTCTGCTGAAGTATCTGTTCCTCTTGTCCATCCGAATGATATTGCCAAAGCTGCTGCAGAGGAACTGATGAAAGATACTTCCGGTAAAAACATAAGATATATTGTTGGCGATATCCGTAAGGCTGCAGATTTTGCTCAGATTTTTGGTGCTGCTATTGGAAAACCTGAACTTCCCTGGGTTGAATTTAAAGATGAAGATTCATTAAACGGAATGCTTCAGGCCGGCCTTCCACAAGAAATGGCTGAAATGTATACAGAAATGGGAAGGGGAATAAGAACGGGGATTGTACAAAAGGATTTTATTGAACATGGTTCTGTTGTGGATGGTGAAACTAAATTGGAAGACTTTGCCAAAGAGTTTGCTTCTAAATTTAGCTTATAAGGTTTTGATGGCTTTTTAAGACTGTTTTTGCTATTTACTTCTTTATTAATTTAAAAAGTTTCGGCGAGCCTTTGGCTCGCCGAAACTTTTCTTTCTAAACCAGATCTCATTTTCAATGAAACTTAGGCTAAGTCTTTATGTAAAACTATTTTTTCTCCTTCAATGTTTTCTTTAAAACTTTCAGTTTGCCATCAATAGGCTGATCTGTTTTCAATCCCAGAATTTCTGTAACCAAAGGATAAACATTGACATTGGCAAATTCATCAACGACTACATTATTCTTAAATTCCGGTCCCCACGCATAGAATGTGGCTTTCATTTCAGGAACGATCCTTGGATTGTAGCCATGTTTTCCTACGGATGTTTTTTTACCTTTTTCCAAAAATATTTTTGGAGCTTTTGGAATCAGAAGGATCTGTCCAATCCTGTTGTACCTGTCATCCCTTGTGGCGAAATGCAAATATTTAGGCAGCTTTTTATCAAGATACACTTCATAATCATCTGTTTTAGAGCCTTTCAATTCTTTATAAACAGTTTTAACCTCAGCTGGATTTTTGACATAGACTCTAAGCAAAGTCTGCGAATTGTAAAAATCAAAACGGTTCTTATCAAAAAGCATAGCTGGTATTTCCAAAGGAGTTCCGCCATCCACTTTGATCATTCCGTGATCTGAAACAAAAATAAAGTTTACATTTTTCAATCCAAGGCCATTGACTTTCTGAACAAGTTCCCCAATAGCGCTGTCAATCAGATGAACGGCATCATCTGTTTCTTTGCTGTCGGGCCCGAAATGATGACCGCTTCCATCTACTTCAGGGAAATAAAGTGATATAAAATGAGGTCTTTTTTCTGCCGGAAGTTTTAGCCAATTGATCACTTTCTCCACTTTTTCAGTAGGCTTAAATTTTTCATGATATGGATAATAATAGGAAGGTCTCGTCCCTCCTGCATCACTTGCTGAACCTACCCACATCAGGGAAGCCGAAACCATGCCTTGTTTTTCAGCCAGTGCCCAAAGCGGTGTTCCGCCATACCAGCTTCCGTCCTCCGCATTTTTTTTATTGCTCATTGCATAGGGCTCCTTTCTTTTATAATCATAGAAAAAATTATCGATCAGCCCGTGATGAGAAGGATAAAGTCCCGTGATAAGGCTCCAGTGGTTAGGAAAAGTAATACTGGGATAACTTGGAATCATAGCTTCAGCCTGAACGCCACCGGATGCCAATTTTAAAAGGTTTTCCGCATGATATTTCTTTGCATAATCATAACGGAATCCGTCTGTAGAGATCATGATTACATAAGGCTTTGCCTGAGCTTCGGCATTGTTTATGCGGCCTGGAACGACTACCTGAGCCGTATCGATATTGGCCTGCTGGGCATAGATTGCCAAAGAAAAAAACAGCAGTACAATTTGTATTCCTCGCTTCATTATTAAATTTTTCGCAAAGTTACGGTCTACACCTTTCCCATAAAAATTTATAAGATTAAAAGTATATTAAAACAGATTAAAATATTAAATATTTGGAAAAATTTTAAACCTCCCTTTCCATCTCAAACTGTGAAACCCAGTTTTTAAGTTCAATCTTTCTTTCGAGAAAAGCTGAAATATCTTCAGAAGTATCATCTACATTATTTACAGATACGGCCTGCCCGGCACACAACGATCCAATTGCTCTGAAAAGTTCCGATCCAATACCCTGTCTTCTAACATTTTTATCTACCGCTATCTGGCATACTTTTCTTGATTCAGAATTGTAAACAGCATATCCCACAAGCTGTTCATTTTTGTAGGCACCCAGAATTCTGTATTTTTTTTCCATACCGGTAAGTATGACCGCAGAATTTTGCCACGAAGGTTCAATATCCCAAAAAGACTGAAATACTTCCCATTGAAAGTTTTCCATTCCTTCAATCAATATTTCTGTATTTTTTTCCTTAAGATCAATCATTCCATTGAAACACAGGAGCCTTCTGACGATTTTAAAACCCAGGTTTTCATAAGCCCTGATAGCAGGAGTATTTCTGTCGATCACTTCAAGAACAAGTACATCTGCTTTTCTTTCTTTTAATACAGGCATAATGAAGTCATACATTTTCCTGACCAATCCTTTTCCTCTGTATTCCCTGGTGATACCTGTCCCCGCATTGTAAATAATATGTTGTCCATTTTCTTCTTTCCAGGTCTGAAGGATAAATCCCTCCAGCTTATCAGATTCAAAAACACCAACAGACAGGTTCATATCTATTTTCTCTGTTTCAATTTTTAATTGCAGTTGCTCTAGCGATAGATGGAAAGGAACAACATAGTCTGAGAAAGACCTGTTAAACACCGTTAAAAGTTCCTCAACATTAATATTTTTTAAATTTCTGATCTCCATGTATTAATTTAAAAGGTTTAGTATAGCAGAACCGGAAAAGATTCTACTAAACAACAAAGATATAACAACAGATGCTGTTATCGTTTAATCTCTCTTAGTAAAAAAATAATATGCCTCCGGATATTCAGAGGCATTTATATGAATGTTTTATAATGTGTGTTATTCTTTGATCAGTTTTTCATAAGACAGATTTCCGTCCTTCAAAGTGATTTCAAAATAATAAATACCAGGCTTCAGATCTCTGACATTCACTGTCTCGCCGTCAGGTTTTACAGTTCTAACTTTTCTTCCCACAGACTCATAAATATCAATAGATTTAATTTTATCCGCATTTTTGAAACTTACTGTTGATTTTGCAGGGTTTGGATAAAGACTTACCTTTTTACTTACTGCATCAATATCATTCACGCCTAATACAGTAGCAAAAGATGCAGTAGCATACCCTACATTCGCCGTTCCACCATGAGGAGCCACTGTTGTCGTTGCCGTAGCCGGTCTTGGTCCTGCAAAACTTATAGAATTTGTAGTAGCGTAAGGCATTTGATAATCATTCGGATCTGAGTTTGTCAAAGCTCTCGTTAAAGTTAAAGTTCTTACAGAACCAGCCACAACATCACTTACTATGGTCCAGTCTTGTGAGGCATCTAACGGAGGCTGTGTTGTTCCTATAAAGTTTCTATCGGTAAGTTTTGGAGTTGTTACGTCAGAATAAACCACAGCATCTCCCGCTGACATACTAAATCCTGCGCTAACGCCAATTCCCAAACCAAACCATCTATCAGAAGGACCTTTTAAAACCAAAGTTACTTTAGACGTTGTATTGTCAAGAGTAAAATTTGCCGTGATCCCATTGTTTGGGGATAAAGGTACATCACCTGTAGTTTTTTGCTGCGAAATGCCCAAAAAACCGATTAATAAGAAGGAAAAGAGTACAATGTTTTTCATATTTTAATTTTTTAGTTGATTGATAAGTTCTGATTTTTTGGATAGTACGGCATATTCAAAAGCTGTATTCCCTTGTTTATCTTTTATATTTTTATCTGCATGATATTTTAAAAGAAGCTTCACCATTTCCGTATTTCCCAGTTTTGAAGCAAAAATAAGTGGTGTGGTCCCTTGTGAATCTGTGGTATTTATATCTGATTTATTATCCAGTAATTTTTGGGTCAATTGTAAATCGCCTTTATACACAACTGCCATAAGCGCAGTTCCCATCGAAGAATTATAATTAATATCTTTTACTTTATCCATCAAAAAATCAGCTACTCCTATATTTCCTCTGTAGCATGCAAGAATAAGAGGTGAAAATCCATTTTCATTGGTCTGATTAATAATATCCGGATTTTGTTTCATAAGGTCATTTACTTCAGCTACGGTTCCGCTTCTGGCAATATCAAATATAGATTTTACCTTTTCCTGGGCGGACATTACTGAAAAGCTCAGGAAAACACTTATAATAAAGACTATGTTTTTCATTGCTTTACAAGTATATAATTATATTCAACATTTACATTTTCTGCTACTTTCTTTGTAACCATTTTAGGGATGGTCACCTTGAAGTCTACCGGTCTTGCTACAAATTTTCCTTGCACATAAATTTTACCATCTTTAGCATAAACCGAAGCAATTGAAGACACAGCTTTATCTACTCCATGGAAATTCAAAGTTCCCTGAATGGTATATTTCTGGGGTGAAGTGCTAAGTTTTGTTTTGTCAAAATTTAAGAGCTTCCCTCTAAAGGTGGTCTTGGGATATTTTGCTGTTTCTGCATAGCTTTCATTGAAATGCTCTTCCATTAATTTAGTTTTAAAATGGAAGTTTGTCGCCGCAGAAACGGAAGCTATTTCTCCGTTATCCGTATTCAGCACGACAATATTGTTGTCATCTTTTGCATAGACATCTTCGAAAAGGGGCACAGATGCCTCGAAGGTTACATTACCGGTTTTGGAACTGTATTTCTGGGCTGAAACAAAGCCTGTGAAGAACAGCACGGCACTCATTAATACTAATCTTTTCATATTAAATATTTTTAATTTTCAGCAAGCCCGTCGGCTTTCCATTTTATGAAGATATTGATCTGGGTTTGGGACAGGGAACCTCCCTGCGGCATTTTACCCGGATCTCCGTTTGGTCTCGTTATCCTGTCTATAATACCGTCAATATTATTTTTAACATCAGTATAAGTGGTCAGAGGCTTAAAGCTTCCTGCCGAATGACAACCGATACAGTTATTATCAACAATGGTTTTCACGTCTGCGTTGTATTTAACGGGTACCGTAACGGGTGTATTATCTGAAATCTCTTCATAGGTTCTGCTGTCACAAGCTGTAAATAAAGCGGCTGACGACAATATGTATAGTATCTTCTTCATCTTAAAAAACTCTATAAAGATTAAACCCAAAGAAAATCTGTCCCTTTTCCCACTTTCCAGCAGCATTGGAGAGGTAGCCGATATCTGAATTAAGCTGGGAATTGGTAAATAAAAGCTGGAAAACATGTCCCCCGGTTTCTATATCGATTCCTAATGAAAGTGGATTTTTATAGAAACTGTGATTGTCGAAATTCACAAAATATTCTGCATTCAGAGAGATTCTTTTGGAAATTTTATATCTTCCTCCTAATCCGGTTAGAAACTGATTTTTGTCTTCTATAGCGGGATCGTAAAGATTTTTATGAACAAAAGAAGGCGTTAACTGTAATGAAAACTGATCATTGAACCTTCTTGAGATTAAAGCCTGTGTAAGGTAAGCAAGCCTGTCACTGAATTTGAGATGGGGATAATTATCTTTATCCAGATCAGTGTTTAAGGCCATTACATTGTAGCCTACAATATCTGCCGGAAAATTCTCAGTCTGATTGATGAGTTTGTATTTTACAGCACCTTCAAAGGTTTTCAAATTTGTTTCCCGGGAAAGGCTGACCGAAATTTTGTCTGTAATACCATAGATCACCCCTAATTTAGTGGATGCATCATCAAGACCGAAAAAATTTTTAAAGCCGGTACTTATATCTCCGAAACGATGTGCTACAACAATGTACCATTCGTTTTTAGCGGAAAGTTTAGTTGACTGACCTGTGACAATCTGCAGGGCTTTAAAGGCGGGTTGTGAAGTTTCTGTAGTTGTTTTGAGGGTGTCAATATCTTTCAGGAGGTCTTCCTGTGCCGAGGCAAGACCTGATGCAAATACCGACAAAAATAAGAGAGTTTTTGTCATATACAATTTGATTTAAATTATGATATGACAAAACTATTGCGTTATAAATTCAAAAGTACGTGATAAAAGTCACCGAACAAATTGTTTTTATCAATGATAAATATAAAACCATTAAAACATCATATATTAGATAGGGCTAACATTTTCATTTACAGGAATTTTGATTCCTTCTTTGGTTTGTAAAATCTCACCTTCATTTTCAATCTTTTTTAAAACTCTGCTTACAACTTCTCTGGATGTACCCAAATTACTGGCTATTTCGCGGTGTGTAATCTTTAGAGGATTGTTTCCTGTAATGGAAATCTGCTGCCGGATATAGTTCAGCACTCTCTTATCCAATCTGTGGAATACGGCATCATTGACCATATTCATCACATCTAAAAATCGCTTATCATATTCATGATAAAATATTTTGTTGATCTCAGGAAAACGAATGAGCCACTCATGTATTACAGAAACGGGGATCAGGATAACTTCTGATTCTTCTTCTGCAACAGCATATATTCTGCTTGTATAATCTGTAAAAATTGAGGAAAAGGTCATCAGGCAGCTGTCATTCGGCTTTATATAATAATAGATGAGCTCTCTTCCGTCATTAAGGGTAAAAACTTTGATGGAACCTTTGATCAGAAAAGGTACATATTTATTTTTTTGCCCCTCCCTGATAATTTCAGTTTTTGCCTTTATATCAGTGATCACTGCATTAGCATTCAGCTCTTTTAGGAAATCCTGACCCAGGAATCCAAATTTCCCAATAATGAATTGATTATTTACCATACTTTCTATATCATTTTCTAAAGCAAATATATAAAATAGGCACCTGATGTGGTAAAAAATTAAAAATCTTTTATTATCAACAAAAAAATCTGATTAATTTCTCCACTACGGTAATATATTCCTAAAAAAACAATAAAAAACTGCTTCATAAGAATGAAACAGTTTTTTTATTTTTAAAATCTATATTTTAGATTTACACCATAAAAGAAGTAAGCTTTATCAGGTCCGGGATTAAGGTCTGTTGCCGTTCCTTTAGGGTAGCCACTGCCAGCATCCGAGTCATTAATGCTATTTCCCAGAAATAAAAAGGTATAGTTGATTTCATTGGTCAGGTTATTTCCCATCACAAAAACATCAACATCCAGTTTATTAAAGGTCTTTTTAAAGCCCAGTTTTGAATTAAGCAGTCCAAAACCTTTTACACGGTTAGTATTGTCGAAGTCGGAATATACATTTCCAAGATAATTATAAGTATTGACAAGATAAAAACCTGGCTTTGTATAAATATCCAAACCTACGGCATATTTATTTCTTGGAACTCCTACTACTGTTTTATGATCATATACTTTATCACCACCCAATAATCTTGTTTTAAAATCTTTGTATTTAGCATCATAGTAAGAAAGATTTACAAACGGAACAACTCTCTCAATAAACGAATTATCTGTTCTATACTGATATCCTACACTGAATTCCAATCCTGTATTTTTCTGACTTCCTGTATTTGCCCAATAGGTTTGTCCACTAGTATTGCCCGGAATAAGCAACTGCGAAAGTTTATTAGAATAGTCTATTCTGAATGCAGAAATACGATAATCTAATTTCGTATTCAATAAAAGTCCGTGTACACTGAAATCTATCATTTTTGCACGTTCAGGTTTTAAATCATCATTAACTGTATTCGTAGCTGTAATAAATGACGAAGCGGCAGTAGGAGAATTATATCCTTCACTGTAACTCAAATTAAAGATCTGATGTTTCCATTCTTTCTGTAAGGCAAAATGCGGAGTATAGGCTACGTCGAACTTTTTTTCAAATGACTGGTCTTTACGTCCTGGAATTAAATCAGGTAGTGCATATAGATCTTTCCTGTCATAATTAGTTCTATTGGCACTTATACCGGCAAGTAATGTAAGTCCCCAGGGTTTGTACGTAAGATAATCGATCACAAAATAAGTGGACTGGTTATTATTGTATTTAAAGTAGGAAGCTCCGCTCATCCCGGTTGTTTGTAAGGGCTGTGTTTCTGAGCCTGTAAAACGGTAGCTGGAGGTTGTAGAAACAGAGTTTTGTATTTCTGCACCAAAATCCAAACGGTTTTCGAAATCTTTAAATTCGTTCTTTAATGTAAAAGTGGAACGCAACCCTACATTCGGAGAACTTGTAATTCCATAGGCTCCGGCAGAAACGCTTTCTGTATTTCCATTATAATAAAATAAGGTGGTATAGTTTCTTAAATTGGAGGTAAGACTCGCCATATTACTCAATCCTACTCTGGTTGATTTTATTTTTGTTCCGGAATTTTTACGGATATATGCAGGGTTTCCATTATCAATACCAGCATAATAATCATCATATGAAATCTGCCCTGATGTATGTTCATAGGAATAAGCCTGGCTTGCAAAGAAACTTAACTGGTCTTTCTTACTTAATTTAACAGTTCCGTTTACATTGAAAAAGTTTTTTAGCCCACTTCCATTCGGCCTGTAGCCATCTGTTTCAAGATGCCCATATGCAGCACTGACAGAGTAATTATCATCTGCAACATTCAATTGTGTTCTTGACTGAAAGGTCTTAAAAGCTCCAAACATTGCGTTTTCGGATACAGATATTCCTTTTGTAAAATCCGGACGGGTATAAAAGCGTACCGCTCCACCTACTCCACCTCCATACATGGTAGCTGCAGGTCCTTTGATCACTTCTACATTCGTTACATACGCAAAATCAACATCATCCAGAACCGTGATCCCCTCAGCTGTTGTTAGTGGCATGTTATTCCAATAAGCTTTTACGCCCCAGTTATTGAATTTCTGGTCGTTTCCATATCCTCTTAAAACAAGTCTTTGTCCTCCGAAATTAGTTCGCTTATCTACCTGAAGACCCGGCATAGTAGACAAAGTCTGATCAATTGCTGCGGGGTTGTTTCTGTTAAGATCTTCTTCAGAAAGTGTTTCTACAGACTGCGCATGTCTTTTGAACTCTGCACGTTCCTGTTTTATTTTTTTTCTTCCAAGGATATTAATTTCATCAATTGATCCTTCCTGTGTTTGCTGAGCATGTACAATAGAACAGCCTAACATAGCTGCTATGCATATATATTTTTTCATTATTTAAAATTTGTTACCATTAATATTCTATTCACCTTATAAAACAAATCCTGTTTCAGGTGGAGGAATAATAATGGATAAATAATGAGTCTTATTTATTGGATTGTAATGATGAGGTAGTATGTTTAAGTACTGAGCTAAAAAAAAATGAAATTCTTTTCTGTCAAAAACAGTAAAAAGGCCTGATGTTTTGAGTACATTTTTTTCATGTACAGGAAGATTTATCTGGCGCCATGCATATGTTTTTTTAATGCTCAATTTTTTTGAGAAATCTAATATAGAATTGATGATGATATCTTTTTTGTCCATATAACAAACAAAATATTTTTCACCATTTACAAGGCTGACTTTAATGACATCATAGGAATATCCATTCAGAGTAAATTCTTTTTCTTCCTTCCATTCTGCACCTGCCATATCTTTTTCAGTAAAGCACTTGATCTCTGATTCTTTTAAAGCGTGATGGCTTACACTGTATTGTGTAGCTTCATAAAGCTCTCTTTTTAGGTGAAAAATAACAGAGTATATCATATTATTGAATAACATGATGACCAGAAGACATAAAAAAATAAAAAGTAGTTTTTTATTCAAAGAAAGTTTATTTAAGGAACAGAATCTCCTGAAGGCTGTACAGAAATAAATTTTGGAATATTTATTCTGTTGGATATTTTAGATCCTTTGACGGTATATTCTATCCAATTATCTTTAGGATTTAAATTTTGAGAATCAGAATTTCCCGTTGGTACAGGATCAGCAACCAAGTTCTCTTCTTTATTTTTATAAGGGAGGTTTCCTCTTATTACAATTGTATTTCCTGAGTTATTCTGAGCAAATGAAATTATATTTCCTTCTGCTTTTAATGTTTTTACAATAATGATACTATTGTTTTTTTTCTTCAGCTGAACAATATACATCGCTCCTTTTACTCCTGCCCTTCCTCCTACCCATTCTGTTTTCTCAGCAGAAATCACGGATAGCATTTTATCTTTATATAAAGAGGATACTGGCATCCCACAGGAAACCAGCACCCCAAATACTATTAATAATAATTGATTATTCATTTTTTTTTAATCATCATCACCTCCTGTGCGTCCCAATACCAGGAAGTTACCACTATATACTGTTTCGCCTTTAGACTCAGCTTTCAGTATATAATTTCCAGGAGTTAACTTTTGTCCGAATTCTTCATCAGACTTCACATTTTTCTTGTTGTAGATCAATCTTCCTGAGCTATCAACAATCGTTATATCCACACTGCTGTATTTAGCCGTATCAAATCTCAGATGCGAGATTCCTTTTGAAGGGTTAGGATATAGTCTATACATGTCTTTTTTAGATTGGGTATCTATTGTTGCCAAAGTAGTATTGGTATTCTGTGTTGTCCAGGCTCCTCTTCCATAAGTGGAAACCAATACGGTCTTGGTAGAAGGTCTATAATCTAAATTGGTGATTCTAATATTTCCTATATTTCCTGTCACTGAAGCCCAGCTAGGCGTTGCAGCAAGGAAATTCATGGTTCCCCAAACTCCCATTTCTGTGCCTACCAATACTTCATTAGCATTATCAGGATTTCTTAAAATAGTTCTCACAGGCATGTCCGGAAGGTTTCCTTCTTTATTTTGCCATGTAGCTCCTCCGTCTGCAGAATAAAATACACTCACTACATTATAATTGGACAAAGTAGCAAGAATTTCATTTTCATTAGCTCCAAATTCTATATCAGAAATTGTTCCTGCTGCAGGGGATGTGATGGCTGTAGAAACATACGAGGTGGTATTTGCATTAGTGATTTTAAAGATTCTTCCTAAGTTGGTTCCTACAAAAAGTGTAGTAGAAGCTGTTGTATAAGGAGAAACTTTCAGCCAAGAAACCTGTTCATTAGATTGTGCTGTTCCTACGGTCATTTGGGTATTTGTCAATGTTGCACTTGTAGCCGTGGAAGACAGCCCGTTTGCTCTAAAAATGGTAAGCCCTGAACGGTAAGAAAAGAATACATCATTTATTCTGTCTAATGCCAGTTCATTTACAAAATGTCCTAAGTTTCTATCAGAAGCAGATTTTATGATATAATTAGAGGTATTAGTCAATAAATAATGGTTATTATTAGTATAGCTCGAAATCTCATAATTATCTTGATCATCATATTCCGTATACATTCCATCTCCTCCTGTTGCAGCCTGGCTGGTAAGGAAACCATTAGCAGGAGGTACCCCATACAGCCACCATGAGCCATTATCCTGCGCTCCGGCTAATAACTCTTCATTCGCCGGCGTTTTTGTAGGGTTAAGCATGGCACTGTAAAACTGTGTTACATTATATCTCGTGTTTCTTGCTACAAAACCTCCTACTGTTCCAATGTTTGTTTTATTGGCTGCAAAATAAATTCCGCCATCATTACCAAACAACATCTGGCCGGTAGCATAATTATTAAAAGGGTTGAATATTATTGTATGCTGATCAGCATGCACTGTAGACACCGGAAGATTGGCCATATTGTTATTATTGGACCATTTTGAAATCTGCGTCCAACTGCCTCCTCCATTCGTCGATTTATATAAATCAATCCCTCCGATATATAGTGTATTATCGTTTTGAGGATCTGCCGCAATAATAAGATCATAGAAAGACTGACCTCTTGTAAAGTCATTAGCAGGAATACTGGTATCTGTGGCAACAGGCAATGTCAAAACCGGGGTTGGATCATTAGTAGCCTGCCAGGTTACGCCACCATCTGTAGATCTTGAGATTCTAATAGGTTCTGTAGCGTTCACTCCCTGCATAAAAGCATACACTTTATTGGCATCTGTTTTAGAAAGGCAAAAATTTACTCTTGCCCCTGTATTTCCCACATTATACACCTGATTGAAAGTATCCCCATCTGTAGATTTAAAAATCCTACCTCCGGAATCTATATTAGAAAATCTGGAAGATCTGGTAGAAACCCATATTGCATTATCTGTTCCGATTTCTATCTGCTGAATAGAATAACCTGTTGTACTGGTCGTATTCGTTGTTGTATTTAATGCCAGCAAATTGCTGTTTTTAGTAAAAGTGGTTCCACCATCAGTAGATTTATATAATCCCGCTTGGCTTAGCCCCTGCCATCCGTCATTGAATGAAATTCCCACATAAGAACCACTTACTCCTGCGTATACCTCAGAAACTCCATTATTATTTCTTACTTTAATATCATTAATATAGAAATTTCCGTTTCTGATTCCGGAGGAAGAATAGGTTACGGGAATCGTAAAGATTTGTGTCCATGTTGTTCCACCATCTGTTGTTTTCCATATACCTGACCCTACAGCATCAGCAGTTGGAGCCTCTCCAGTGCCTACATAAAAGATCTGAGAATTATTAGGATCATAAGTAATACATGAGATCGAAGTGTTTGCCCAGAATGTACTTAATGGCGCCCATTCATTGGTACTTACGGAAGGATCCTGATTTACCCAGAGTCCACCGGAAATTCCTCCTGCGAAAACTCTCTTTCCCGTAGCATCATTTGGATCATACATGATTGCTCTTGTTCTGCCTCCTACACTGTATGGTCCTCTTTCAATCCAAGGCTCATTGATTATTTTTCCTGAGGAAGAACCCTGGTTATTGGAAATAAAAGACATAGGCTGGGTTGCTTTATATTTTCCCGTAGCAATGTCTTTATTTACTTTTACCAATCCGTCAAAATTGGTTCTTCCCGTTACAGGATCCATGGTTCTTTTATAATCTTCTTCATTATACAAGTTAGGAGGTATTCCTGCTGCTTTGCCATTTTTATGGACCTTTTTAAGGTCTTTTTCGTATTTGGCATAAAGCTCTTGTAAATGCTTTTGATTGGTTTCAAGTATGCTTTGTTTTTGTGCATACACATTCATACAGAGTAAAACTGCGGCGACTGGGTAGAGTTTCATTTCCATTCGTATTTTTTGCAAATTTAACTAAATAGAATGAATTTTTCTCAAAAACACAAATAAATATTTATCAATTTATAATTAAAATCAATAAAAACATGAAGAATTACATTTTTAACATTTTAAAGAGGATGCTTGAGAAAAAATTCATAAAAAATAGAATATTAAAAAAAGTAACTAATCTGTGAATTATATATGCAGGTATCGTATCCTAACAAAAAATGCCTCAATTTACATTGAGGCATTCTATTTATTTTTAAAAGAAATCTTATGCTTGTACGTTGTTTCCTCCTAATACGAAAGGCTCAACTTCTTTGATTTCTCCGAACTGCTGCTCATAGTTAGCAATATTCTGTTGAAGAGCAGATAGTACTCTTTTAGCGTGAAGTGGAGCAAGAATTACTCTTGAACGCACATTAGCTTGCTGTACACCTGGCATTAATTGGATAAAATCCACAACAAACTCAGATGGAGAATGGTTTACTAGTGCTAGGTTGCAATAAACACCTGAAGCTACCATCTCGTTAAGTTGGATGTTGATGTTGTTTGGATCTTGATTTTGGTTTTGATTGTTGTCCATTGTTATAAAATATGTTTTTAAAATTCGAAATTTGAGATTGTGAAAGTATAAAAATAATTCCAAATCTCAAATTTCAAATCATTAATTTTAGTTAAGGTCTTCGAATTCTTTCTTAGAACCTACAATTACATTCTGGTATTCTTTAAGACCCGTACCTGCAGGGATTCTGTGTCCTACAATTACATTTTCTTTAAGACCACCAAGGAAGTCAATTTTACCAGCAACTGCTGCTTCGTTAAGAACCTTAGTTGTTTCCTGGAATGATGCTGCAGACATGAATGATTTAGTCTGAAGAGCTGCTCTTGTAATACCTTGAAGTACAGGCGTTGCTGTAGCTGGTAAAGCATCTCTTACTTCTACTAATTTCTGGTCCTCACGCTTCAACTTAGAGTTTTCGTCTCTCAATTCTCTTGCAGTAATCATCTGACCTGGCTTGAATTCTTTAGAATCACCAGCTTCCATTACTACTTTAAGGCCGAATACTCTGTTGTTTTCTTCCAGGAAGTCGAATTTATGCTCAAGTGCTCCTTCAAGGAACTGAGTATCACCTCCGTCTACGATAGATACTTTCGTCATCATCTGTCTTACGATGATCTCGAAGTGCTTATCATCGATTTTTACTCCCTGAAGACGGTAAACTTCCTGAATTTCGTTGACAAGATATTCCTGAACAGCCGTTGGACCTTTAATTCTTAAGATATCGTCCGGAGTGATAGATCCGTCAGAAAGTGGCGAACCAGCTCTTACGAAGTCATTCTCCTGAACAAGAATCTGGTTAGATAATTTAACTAAATAAATTTTTCTTTCACCAGTTTTAGCCTCAACAATCAATTCACGGTTACCTCTCTTAATTTTTCCGTAAGAAACTACCCCGTCGATTTCAGTAACAACCGCTGGGTTTGAAGGGTTTCTTGCTTCGAATAATTCGGTAACTCTCGGAAGACCTCCGGTGATATCCCCTGCTTTTGCAGATTTTCTTGGGATTTTGATTAAGACTTTACCAGCCTTAATTTTTTCACCATCGTTTACCATTAAGTGGGCTCCTACCGGTAAGTTGTAACCTTTCTGCTCAACTCCTTTAGAATCTACCACTTTCAAAGTAGGTACGGCTTTCTTATTTCTGGATTCAGAGATTACTTTCTCTTCAAATCCTGTCTGTTCGTCAATTTCAAGCTGGAATGAAATACCCTGGATAATATCCTCGTATTCTACTTTACCTGCAGTTTCAGCAATAATTACCGCGTTATATGGATCCCATTTCGCAATAGTATCCCCTTTCTTCACTTTATCACCAGGTTTAACTAATAACTGAGAACCGTAAGGTACGTTAGCAATCATCATTGGTGTTCTTTGCTCGTTATCGGTAACCAATCTAAATTCTGTTGTACGGGAAACTACTACTTCTGCAGTATTACCGTTTTCATCTTCAGAAGTAATTGTTCTTACTTCATCCAATTCTACGATACCGTCTCTTCTTGCAACAATAGATGGGTTTTCTGAAACGTTCGTGGATACCCCCCCTTGGTGGAAAGTTCTCAACGTAAGCTGAGTACCCGGTTCCCCAATTGATTGTGCTCCAATAACACCTACTGCTTCACCCATATGAATCATTTTACCAGTTGCCAGGTTTCTACCATAACATTTAGCACAGATTCCTTTTTTAGTTTCACAAGTAAGTGGAGAACGAACTTCAACAAACTCTAATCCAGCAGCTTCAATTTTCTTCGCTAATGCTTCATTGATGATCTCATCTGCCTCAGCAATGACCTCATCTGTTTCCGGATCATAGATATTATGAAGAGAAACTCTACCTAAGATTCTTTCTGAGATTTTTTCAACAATCTCATCATTTTTCTTCAGTGCAGTAACTTCAGTACCTCTTAGAGTACCACAGTCGTCCTCAGTAACGATAACGTCCTGAGCAACGTCTACCAATCTTCTTGTAAGGTAACCGGCATCGGCAGTCTTCAGTGCGGTATCCGCAAGACCCTTACGGGCACCGTGAGTAGAGATAAAGTACTCAAGGATGGAAAGACCTTCCTTAAAGTTAGCAAGAATCGGGTTTTCGATAATTTCCGCACCGGTAGAACCAGCTTTTTGCGGTTTTGCCATCAAACCTCTCATCCCTGATAACTGACGGATCTGTTCTTTTGAACCCCTCGCACCAGAATCAAGCATCATATATACAGAGTTGAATCCACCTTGATCGGTTTTCATTCTACCCATGATCATTTCAGTTAATCCTGCGTTGGTATTTGTCCAAACGTCGATTACCTGGTTATAACGTTCTGTATCTGTAATTAGACCCATGTTATAGTTGGCTCTAATTTCGTCTACTGTTTCAATTGATGTAGCAATCATTTTTTTCTTCTCAACAGGAACCACAATGTCACCTAATGAGAACGAAAGACCTCCTTTGAATGCGTTTGAATATCCTAAGTCCTTCATTGCATCCAAGAATTTCACTGTTGTAGGGAAATCCGTATCTGCCAAGACTCTACCAATAATGTTTCTCAGTGATTTCTTCGTTAAAAGTTCATTAACGTATCCTGATTGTTTAGGAACAATTTGGTTGAATAAAATTCTACCTAAAGAAGTTTCGATCAATTTTGTTTTGATTTCACCATCTTCTTTAACCGGTAGTCTACATCTTACTTTAGCATTCAATGAAACTCTACCTTCAGCATAAGCGATTTCCGCTTCTTCAGGAGAATAGAATGCAAGGCCTTCACCTAAAACTTTCATATCTTCTGTAGAGCTCAATTCTTTGGTCATGAAATAAAGACCAAGAACCATGTCCTGAGAAGGTACAGTAATAGGAGAACCGTTTGCAGGGTTCAGGATGTTCTGAGAACCTAGCATCAATAACTGAGCTTCAAGGATCGCTTCTGGTCCTAATGGCAAGTGTACCGCCATCTGGTCACCATCAAAATCGGCGTTGAATGCTGTTGTTACCAACGGGTGAAGCTGAATAGCTTTACCTTCAATCATTTTAGGCTGGAATGCCTGAATACCCAGTCTGTGAAGGGTAGGTGCTCTGTTCAGTAGAACAGGGTGACCTTTCATCACGTTTTCAAGGATATCATATACTACAGGCTCTTTTCTGTCGATGATTCTCTTTGCAGATTTCACGGTTTTTACAATTCCTCTCTCGATCAGTTTTCTGATGATGAACGGTTTGTAAAGTTCCGCTGCCATATCTTTAGGAATACCACATTCGTGAAGCTGTAAGTTTGGACCTACAACAATTACAGAACGCGCAGAGTAGTCTACCCTTTTCCCTAGTAAGTTCTGACGGAAACGACCTTGCTTACCTTTCAATGAATCAGAAAGTGATTTCAATGGTCTGTTTGATTCAGATTTTACAGCAGAAGATTTTCTTGTATTATCGAATAATGAATCTACTGATTCCTGAAGCATACGCTTCTCGTTTCTCAAGATTACTTCAGGAGCTTTGATCTCCAATAGTCTTTTCAGACGGTTGTTTCTGATAATAACTCTTCTGTAAAGATCATTTAGGTCAGAAGTTGCGAAACGTCCTCCATCCAATGGAACCAATGGTCTTAGTTCTGGTGGTATAACAGGAAGCACACGCATGATCATCCACTCTGGTCTGTTGATCATTCTTGTATTAGCACCTCTCAATGCTTCTACAACATTCAATCTTTTAAGAGCTTCAGTTCTTCTTTGCTTAGAACCTTCGTTGTGAGCTTTGTGTCTCAAGTCGAAAGACAATGCATCAAGATCGATTCTTTTTAAAAGATCTTCAACTGCTTCAGCACCCATTCTGGCGATGAATTTGTTTGGATCGGAATCATCAAGATACTGGTTTTCCGCAGGAAGAGTTTCCATGATGTCAAGGTACTCTTCTTCTGTAAGGAATTCCATATTATCGAAATCAGAACCGTCTAATTTTTTAGCAATACCCTGCTGAATCACTACATACCTTTCGTAGTAGATGATCATGTCTAATTTCTTAGAAGGAATTCCTAAAAGGTAACCAATTTTGTTTGGTAAAGAACGGAAATACCAAATGTGCGCAATAGGAACAACCAGACCAATATGTCCGATTCTTTCTCTACGTACTTTTTTCTCCGTAACCTCTACCCCACAACGGTCACAAACGATCCCTTTGTAACGAATTCTCTTGTATTTACCACAAGCACATTCGTAATCCTTTACAGGACCAAAGATCTTTTCACAGAACAACCCGTCTCTTTCCGGTTTGTGAGTTCTGTAGTTAATAGTTTCCGGTTTTAAAACCTCTCCTCTCGATTCCTGCAGAATCGATTCCGGTGAAGCTAAACCGATGGTTATTTTATTAAATCTACTTGATTTATTTTTATTTGATGACATAATTTAAATTTTGATTAAAAGATTAAAGATTGAAAGATTACTTTCTCTCTTATCATCTCGGAGTTCATTAATACTTTAATTTTCAGTAATTAAATCTTAATTTACTCCTCCAATCTTACATCAAGTCCAAGTCCTTGTAGTTCATGAAGTAGTACATTGAATGATTCCGGAATACCTGGTTCAGGCATAGATTCACCTTTTGCAATTGCTTCATAAGTTTTCGCTCTACCAATCACGTCATCAGACTTCACAGTCAAGATCTCTCTAAGGATATTGGACGCTCCAAATGCTTCAAGAGCCCAAACCTCCATCTCTCCGAATCTCTGACCACCGAACTGAGCTTTACCTCCTAACGGCTGCTGAGTAATCAATGAGTAAGGACCGATAGAACGTGCGTGCATTTTATCGTCAACCATGTGTCCCAATTTCAACATATAGATAATACCTACTGTTGCAGCTTGGGTAAATCTTTCTCCTGTACCTCCATCATAAAGGTAAGTGTGACCGAATTTAGGAAGACCTGCTTTCTCTGTATATTCAGTGATCTGATCAAGAGTTGCTCCATCGAAAATCGGCGTAGCGAACGTCATTCCCAGTTTCTGACCAGCCCATCCAAGAACTGTTTCATAAATCTGCCCGATGTTCATACGGGAAGGTACTCCAAGTGGATTCAATACGATATCTACCGGTGTTCCGTCTTCAAGGAATGGCATATCTTCTTCACGAACGATTCTTGAAACGATACCTTTATTACCATGACGTCCTGCCATTTTATCTCCTACGTTCAGTTTACGTTTCTTAGCAATGTAAACTTTAGCCAGTTTCATGATACCTGCCGGAAGCTCATCTCCAATTGAAATTGCAAATTTCTCACGGTTTTTAACTCCCTGAATATCGTTAAACTTGATCTTATAATTATGAATCAACTGTTTTACCAATTCATTCTTCTCATTATCTACCGTCCAGTCTGCTCCGCTTACGTTTACGTAATCTTCAACTGAAGTCAATAATTTATGAGTGAACTTCACACCTTTACCGATGATTTCTTCATCAAGGTCGTTGGTAACTCCCTGAGAAGTTTTACCACCTACCAGTGTATTTAATTTTTCAATTAAAGTGTTTCTCAACTCATCAAACTTAGCCTTGTAAGTGTTTTCAATCTCTTCAAGTTTAAGTTTTTCTTCAGTTCTTTTCTTTTTATCTTTAATGTTTCTTGAGAACAATTTCTTGTTGATCACAACACCTCTTAATGATGAATCTGCTTTTAATGAAGCATCCTTCACATCACCGGCTTTGTCACCAAAGATTGCTCTAAGAAGTTTTTCTTCAGGAGTTGGGTCAGATTCACCTTTTGGAGTGATCTTACCGATCATAATATCTCCAGGCTTCACTTCAGCACCAATTCTGATCATACCGTTTTCGTCAAGATCTTTAGTCGCTTCTTCAGAAACGTTAGGAATATCTGCTGTCAGTTCTTCCATACCTAGTTTGGTATCACGAACCTCAAGAGAGTACTCATCTACGTGGATTGAAGTAAACCAGTCTTCACGTACAACTTTTTCGTTGATTACGATTGCATCCTCAAAGTTATACCCTTTCCAAGGCATGAACGCTACCACCAAGTTTCTACCAAGAGCCAATTCTCCGTTTTCAGTAGCATAACCGTCACAAAGAACCTGTCCTTTATGTACCGTTTCACCTACTCTTACGTTTGGTCTTAGAGTAATGGTCGTACTCTGGTTGGTTTTTCTGAACTTAGTCAGTTTATATGTTTTAGTAGCAGACTCAAATTGTACTAAATCTTCGTCATCACTTCTTTCATATTTGATGGTGATCATATCAGCATCTACGTACTCTACAGTACCTGTACCTTCAGCATTGATCAAGATTCTTGAATCTTTAGCAACCTGCTGTTCCAGACCTGTACCAACAATTGGAGCTTGTGGCTTCAATAGAGGAACTGCCTGACGCATCATGTTGGATCCCATCAATGCACGGTTCGCATCATCATGTTCCAGGAATGGAATTAATGAAGCCGAGATACCGGAGATCTGGTTTGGTGCAACGTCGATAAGGTTTACCTGAGAAGGCTCAACCACCGGATAGTCACCATCCAGTCTTGCAATAATTCTGTCTGTTAAGAATTCTCCGCCATCATTCAACTCAACGTTAGCCTGAGCAATTACTTTATCTTCTTCGTCTTCTGCATTCAGATAAATAGGATCTGCATTAAGGTCTACCTTACTGTTTTCTACTTTTCTGTATGGCGTTTCGATGAAACCTAAAGTATTGATTTTAGCATAAATACCTAAAGATGAAATCAAACCGATGTTTGGTCCTTCCGGAGTTTCAATCGGGCAAATTCTTCCGTAGTGTGTATGGTGAACGTCACGAACCTCGAAACCTGCTCTTTCTCTTGATAAACCACCAGGCCCTAGTGCAGAAAGTCTACGCTTGTGCGTGATTTCTGATAGCGGGTTGGTCTGGTCCATGAACTGAGAAAGCTGGTTGGTACCGAAGAACGAGTTAATTACTGATGTTAATGTCTTAGCATTTACAAGATCAAGTGGGGTAAATATTTCGTTATCTCTAACGTTCATTCTTTCTTTGATCGTTCTTGCAATTCTTGAAAGACCTACACCGAACTGTCCTGCTAACTGCTCTCCAACAGTCTTGATTCTTCTGTTAGATAAGTGGTCAATATCATCAACCTCAGCCTTAGAGTTTACAAGCTCGATCAGGTGTCTTACGATAGCAATGATATCTTCTTTTGTAAGAACTTCAGTGGTAGTAGGAATATTAAGACCTAACTTTTTGTTTAGCCTGTAACGTCCAACTTCACCTAATGAATACCTCTGCTCTGAGAAGAATAATTTTTCAATGATTCCTCTTGCAGTTTCTTCATCGGGTGGATCTGCATTTCTTAACTGACGATAGATGTATTCTACCGCTTCTTTTTCAGAGTTGGTAGGGTCTTTCTGTAATGTATTCTGAATGATAGAGAATTCATTGGCATTTTCTTTGTGAATCAGGATAGATTTCACACCTGCATCAAGAATAAGATCTAAATGTTCTTTTTCAAGAATAGTTTCTCTGTCTAAGATGATCTCGTTTCTTTCAATAGAAACTACTTCACCAGTATCTTCGTCTACGAAATCCTCGAACCAAGTGTTCAGTACTCTCGCAGCCAAAGTTCTTCCTTCAACTTTTTTAAGAGCAGCCTTAGAAACTTTCACTTCTTCAGCAAGGTCGAAGATCTGAAGGATATCCTTATCAGATTCATAACCGATAGCTCTTAATAGAGTCGTTAATGGTAACTTTTTCTTACGGTCGATATACGCGTACATTACGCTGTTGATATCGGTTGTAAATTCCATCCAAGATCCTTTGAAAGGGATGATTCTTGAATAGTACAATTTAGTTCCGTTTGCGTGGTAAGTCTGCCCGAAGAATACACCAGGTGAACGGTGAAGCTGGGTAACAATAACTCTTTCTGCACCGTTGATGATGAAAGATCCACTAGGCGTCATATAAGGAACCGGGCCTAAATATACATCCTGAACTACAGTTTGGAAATCCTCGTGTTCAGGGTCTGTACAATACAATTTAAGTCTTGCTTTAAGGGGCACTGAATACGTCAGTCCTCTTTCCACACACTCGTTAATTGAATAACGTGGAGAATCTACCAGATAATCAATAAATTCCAATACAAACTGATTTCTAGAATCTGTAATTGGGAAATTTTCCTGGAAGGTTCTGTACAAACCTTCATCTGTTCTGTCTTCTGGAAGGGTATCAAGCTGGAAAAAATCTCTGAAAGACTCAAGCTGGATGTCCAGGAAGTCCGGAGTGATGATTTTTCCTTTAGCTGATGAGAAGTTAACTCTCTGATTCCCCCTTGTAGTTGCTGTTGTTTTACTCATAAAACTTTTAAGAAAGGGTTAAAAAATATTTTGATTCATTAAAAAATATCAGGAAAGATGTGAGATATTGAGATTGATAAGAGACAAAAAAATGATGTAAGAAAAATGTTAAGAAAACTTTGGCGCTGTTATCCGAATATCTTACCATTCATTTGTTTATTAATCTCTAATCTTCAGTCTACTAATCTGTGATCTAACCTAACTGCAACGCTGGTATATCTTTTCACAGCGTAATGCAAAATATTCTTATTTACTTTTGAGACGGAATTACCCGTAGTATCTATATACACGAAACCCCTTTCATTATTTTCCATGAAAGAGCTGATTTTCAATATTTTATAGATTTACAAACAATTATTCGCGCCAAAAGAGGGACAAAATTACAAAAATTCATTCACATACGCAAATAAAACGCATTCATTTTGAGAATGTTAAAATCATTTCAACAAAAAAAAGCCGCCCATACAGGGCGGCCTTCCATTTTATAGTATCAAAATTATTTTACAATGATCTTATAAGATTTCACTGCTGATTTAGTTTCTATTTTTACAATATAAATACCAGCAGGAAGTGAAGCAGTGCTGATTTCAGCATTCGCAGAGAATTTATCTGATCTGATCAGTTGCCCCTGAGCAGAGAATAATGTATAAATACCCCCTTCTTCGGATTTCACATTAAGGTTTTCACCTGATTTTACCGGGTTAGGATATACTTTAATATCATTAGCAGCCTGAGCAGGAGAAATATCTGTTCCTTTTGCTGCCGTTTTCATCTGTGCATTCTTCAACAGGGAAGCATAAGGTGAAAGTGGGGAATCCGGCGCTCCTCTTTTCGCAAGGTCTGTATCTACAACAGCCTGGATACCGTCTCTGTCTAAATCTACAATTCTGGAAATAAATCCTGCTCCAAAATCGTCCAGGTTAACTTTACCAATAGCCCAAAGGTCAAAATCAGTTCCGTTTGAATTTAAATCAATAAAATCAGGCTTATCATCACCATCTGTATTTTTAAGAGGATATTTTAAGATTCCAGAATCCGGAGAAGTTTCCAAAATATCTGCAATACCGTTACTTCCTACGGCAATATTACTGTCAATAACACCATTATGGTCTGTATCGATCTGACTGATTACTGATGTTGGAATTCCTGATTCAAATAAATCTAAAATACCATCATTATCAGAATCAAGATCCAGGTAGGTAGAAATTCCATCTCCCAATACCGGAACAAATCCAAAGATACCTTCTGTATCGTCATCTTCAAATTTACCGTTCTGATCAAGATCTTCTAAAGCGTCCGGAATTCCATCGTTATCAGAATCAAGATCACATGCATCCATGATGCCATCTCCATCTGTGTCTAAGGTTGGTGATTTGTCATTTACAGCCGTACATCCTTCGGCACAATCAGGAATACCATTACCGTTATTATCGATACTGTCATTACCATTCGGACACTGATCGAAACAGTTTGGCACTCCGTCATTATCATCATCTCTACTGGCAAATGCATTGTAGATATAATAGTTCTGTGGAATACGCACGCCTGTACCACTATAGAAAGTAACTTTAATACGGTTGAAAGGTTTAGTTGCCTTACCTCCTACATAAAATTTATTAGAGTCTGTAGTGAAGAAATTACCACTGATCAGACTTCCGGTACTTGTGAAAGTATCTGTTTGTGTATTGTTATTATAAAGTGTTACCGTAATATTTTCAAGAACACTTACCCCAATTAAGTTTGCTGCTTTTTCCAATGTAAATCCAGCATAAGTATTAGCCGGAAGCAAACTATTGGTACTTACTGTAGCATAAGCTGAAAAAATACTTAGAAATGAAGCAGCCGGAATAGTCGCCGTAGCATAATTAGATGTATTGGTATCTACAATATTTGCCGGGTTTACCATTTTTGCTAAAATAAGACCGAAAAGTCCGGGACCTGAAGTCCAGCTAGTTCCTGATACCAAGTTTCCCTGAATTGCAGAACCGCTTGTCTGAATTTTATCGTTACAGTCGCAAGATGCAGGCTCTTCAAATGCATAATACACTTTTAAGGCTCCAATGTTAACCCCTAAAGTCTGTGTAACTTTTAAACGTACTTCGTTAAAAGGTTTGGAAGAGGTAAGCGTTACTTTCTGTTTTCCTGAACCAAAGCCTAAAACTTTGATATTAATCAGTCCTCCGCCATCAGATAATGTTTTGGAATCCTGAAGCTGGCCATACAAATAAGTTTCTACGGTAATATTTTTAAGAAATTCCGCGCTTATAAGTTTTCCTTCATCATCAGGAGAAATTACAAATCCGGTTTTGTTTCCTGCAGGATAGATCTGGTTTTTATCCAATACTCCTACTGAATAAGACCCAAGGAGCCCGGCAGGCAATACAATAGATCCGTAAGAGTTTTTGTCACCGTCTCCGATTCTTTCTTTATTCTGAACAAACGAAAGTGGAGCAAGGAAACTGCTGCTTCCCGATACGTTACCGTCTACTCCGCTTCCCGCAATAATATCATCACAGATTCCATTATTATCAACAGGTACTTTAGCAGGATCGAATGCAAATGCATAATACACATTCATTGCACTAAATATAGACAATACATTGGTTTGATATAATCTTACTTCATCAAACTCCCTTGTTGTTTTAAAGTGAAGGAAAATCCTGTTTTTAGATCCTCCGAATGCAGGTACTGATAACAATGTACTGCTTGTAGTAGATTCCTGTAATACCCCATTTTTATAGGTACTGATCCTTAATGAACTTAACAGATCAACTGTTATAAAACTTGTTCCCAAATCAACATTGAAACCCGTAATATATCCAGCCGGGTAGGTAGTATTGGTATTCTTCACAGAAATACCGTTTCCACTTACCAAAGAAGCAAAGTTTCCCATGCTTACACTATTATCTAAACTTGCATCTATTACAGGATTCATGCTTCCATTATAGCAAGCCAGACAAATACCTGAATTATTAACAGGTTTTGCTTCTACACCCATCCCGCGGATAGGCTCATATCCCTTTTGGGCATATATTGCTGCAGACATCATGAATATCATGACCAGTACTGCAAATTGATCGAATAATTTTTTTGCCATTTTGTTTTATTTTTTGTTAAAAGTTTGTGTTTATTATTATAAGGTCTGCCATCCGTAATTTGTACCAGTCTGTTTACAGCCAATAAAATTACCACTTGTGACACCCGCCACAGTGGCCACCTCGTACATTATTGATCCGGCATTAGAGGCATCACATGTTGGTTTTGTTGTAGCTTTTATCTGGATAGCCTTACTTATTTCCAGATCTGCATAGTTTGTAGCGCTTGGAATCATATTGATCCCAACATCAGTGATCACTGTACCTGCAGCTCCCTGTCCCGAAAATATATGGGCAGTATTGGCATATGTGGATTGATTAGCCTGGGAAATACCATTAATTCCAATGGCAATAGAACCTGAAATTCCACTCACCTTATTGGTACTTCCAAATGCAAAATTATTACCGGTAGTCACATTACTGGTCCCAAACGCAAAACCACCATTTATTGCATCATTTCCCATTCCTACTGCAGCAGATAATGAGTTTCCTGTTTTATTATTAGCACCAAACGCAAAATTATTACTGGCTAAGGTTGAGTTTCCGGAACCAAAAGCTTTACCACCTCCTGCTACAATATTATCCGAGCCAATGGCAACAGCAGGAAAATTAGCTCCTGAAGTATTAGCTGTATTTCCTCTTCCGAGTGCAATATTATTTGAAGTGGCATTGATCGTGTTGTTGCTACCCCAGGCTAAGTTGGAACCATCTTCTCCACCACCGGTAAGTCCGCCAGCGGTGTCCAGTACTCCGTGAACTTTCCCTGCAGTTATAACCACAAGGTTGGCCACTCCTTTGGTACCCAGATAATTTACAGATGCCGGTGCAGTTCCTAAAGTTTCTGCTGCGGTAGAAATCTCACCTGCTGCATTCCCTTTCACCTGCCATTCTGCACCTGTCTGCTTTTGCCATTGTGTTCCGTCGAAATAATAATATCCGGGTACCGTTACGTTTACAGTCTGTCCTGCTGGCGCGATATCCGCCAGTGTCACATATACCATAGCCCCGATCTGAGGTGCTCCGTATGTTTTTTTATTCAGTTCTGTTTCTGTGAGCCGGGGTGCGATGATCCCGTCCAATTTACTTGTAATTGAAGGAAAGCCTACCACATCAAGCGTCACCTGCGCCTGACTTGTATTAATTCCAACTTGTGCATTTATTCCAAAATACATGGATAAAGCTGCGAGTGTCAATAATCTGTTTTTCATTTCTAATGATATTTGTCTTTTTTTGTGTGTTTTATTTTAGAAGAGGTATATGAGTTTCCTTTTCAGTCAAACTAAAGAAGGAATCAGTATTTTTTTTCGGAAAATTTTTTAGTGGGTCGGAAGTGCTGTTAAGATAATTTGTCCGGAACCTTAATTATACAATTAAAGCCTTTTAAATCTTTAGAATTTTCTATAGAAGGAAGTTTTGATTTTTGGTTTTGTATTCTTACCATCTGATCATTCTGAGATCCTATGTATTGAAAATTTGTATTTGGTTTGTAAAGTGTTATAAGAGAGGAATTCTCGTAGAAGAAATAACTTCCTGCATCAGGATAATTATTTTTGAAGTTTTGACCATGTAAATCAGCAGTCTTATTTTTGGTATCTTTTTTCCCAAAATAGGAATTATTATCATACCCAAAGCTAAATATCCTGTCAGTATTAAAACTGCAGTATGCAACAGTATATTTCTGTGCTGCTAAAGACTTGCTTATACTTCCCAGACTCATTGCCAACAACATACTTATACAATATGCCATAGCAGAGCTACGGAAGAGATCGTAACTTTTTTTCAAATTATGTGTGTGTTTTTTTCAGTGCAAATATAACAAATTTACAATTAAAACAATGTTTTAATAATTTATTTTAACTAAAAAGAAACAATTACATGAATAATAAATATTTTATAATAGCAATTATTATAAAATAAACAATCATAATTAAATATAAAATAATATAAAGCAAGTATATTCAATTACTGATATTATATATTGTGTATTTTCAAATGATATAAAAGCAAAAAAAAGCCCGGACATTACTGTCCGGGCTTCTTATTCTATAATAAATTGAATTATTTCAATTCTACTTCAGCACCAGCTTCTTCTAATTGCTTCTTAAGAGCTTCAGCTTCGTCTTTAGAAATTCCTTGCTTGATAGCAGCAGGAGCTCCGTCTACGATATCTTTAGCTTCTTTAAGACCAGCACCAGTTAAATCTTTTACCAATTTAACGATAGCTAATTTAGAAGCACCTGCAGACTTAAGAATTACGTCGAATTCAGTCTTTTCTTCAGCAGCTTCACCTGCACCACCTGCAGCAACTACTACAGCAGCAGCAGCTGGCTCAATTCCGTACTCATCCTTAAGGATAGTAGCTAATTCATTTACGTCTTTTACTGTTAAGTTTACTAGCGTTTCAGCTAAATTTTTTAAATCTGACATTGTTGTAATGTTTTTGTTGATTATTTATTTAATTTTTTGAGAGTATTATTCAGCAGCTGGCGTTTCGTCAGTGCTTTCTGCAGTTGGAGCTTCTGGAGCTTCAGCAGCAGGAGTTTCTTCTACAGCAGGTGCAGCTTCTTCAGGAGTAGCTTCTGCAGTTTCAGATTTGTTTTGAAGAGCAGAAACAACTCTTTGAATTGGAGACTGAAGTAATCCGATGATTTCACCGATCATTTCTTCTCTAGACTTAATGCTTACTAAAGCATCAAGGTTGTCATCACCAACATAGAAAGTTTCTTGTACAAAAGCAGACTTCAATGCCGGCTTCTCTTCTTTTTTTCTAAAGTCTTTGATTAATTTTGCTGGAGCGTTAGCTGTTTCAGCAATCATTAATGCAGAGTTACCTTTGAAAGTTTGGAACATTTCAGAGAAATCTACTCCGTCAATTTGTTCCATTGCTTTTTGTAAAAGTGTATTTTTCACTACTTTTACTTTGATATTCTGTTTGAAAGCCTGTCTTCTGAAATCAGAAGATTTTGCAGCGTTCAAACCGTCTAAATCTGCTACATAAACTACTTTCGCATCCTGAAGCAAATCTTTGATCTCTTGTATTGCTACAACTTTTTGGTCTTTTGTCATTGTCTTAAGGATTATTATTAGTTAACAGATTTACTATCAATTGCAATACCCGGGCTCATTGTAGAAGATAAGTAAATACTCTTCACGTAAGTCCCTTTAGCAGCAGTTGGTTTCATTTTGATCAATGTCGAGATTAATTCCTGAGCATTTTCTTTGATTTTATTAGCATCGAAAGATACTTTACCAATACCTGCGTGGATAATACCGTATTTATCTACTTTGAAATCAATTTTACCTGCTTTCACTTCAGTTACTGCTTTACCAATTTCCATAGTTACAGTACCTGATTTAGGGTTAGGCATAAGACCTCTTGGTCCTAATACTCTACCTAATGGGCCTAATTTACCCATAACAGCTGGCATAGTAACGATAACGTCAACATCTGTCCAACCTTCTTTTATTTTTTGTAAATATTCGTCAAGACCTACATAATCAGCTCCAGCTTCTTTAGCTTCAGCTTCTTTATCTGGAGTTACTAAAGCTAAAACTTTAACATCTTTACCAGTTCCGTGAGGAAGAGATACTACACCTCTTACCATTTGGTTTGCTTTTCTTGGATCTACTCCTAATCTTACAGCGATATCTACAGAAGCATCAAACTTTGTAGTGCTCACCTCTTTTACAAGAGCTGAACCTTCTTCTAGGTTATAGATTCTCCCTTTTTCTACTTTGCTTAAAGCTTCTTTTTGCTTTTTAGTTAATTTTGCCATTTCAATTAGTTTTAAGCGTTAGTTGGTTTAGTTCCTGTTACTCTTAACCCCATAGATCTAGCAGTACCAGCTACCATAGAAAGAGCAGAGTCTATTGTAAAGCAGTTAAGATCTGACATTTTATCTTCAGCGATTTTCTTCACCTGATCCCAAGATACAGAACCTACTTTGTTTCTGTTTGGTTCACCGGAACCTCCTTTGATTTTAGCCGCATCCATCAACTGGATCGCTGCAGGTGGAGTTTTAATAACGAATTCAAAAGATTTGTCTTCGTATACTGTAATTACTACAGGTAAAACTTGCCCTGGCTTATCTTGGGTTCTCCCGTTAAATTGCTTACAAAACTCCATGATGTTCACACCTGCAGAACCCAATGCTGGACCTACTGGTGGAGAAGGGTTAGCTGCGCCACCTTTCACCTGAAGCTTTACCATTTTAAAGACTTTCTTAGCCATTTTTAATTTTTTTAGTTTGAATAATTAATGAGTTTGGAAGCATTATTTATTCAGTAGATCACCGACTCACATACAGTAAATCTACTTTTCGGACTGCAAAATTATGAAATATTTTTGAAATAGCAAACGGAATGTGTTGATTTTTAGAAAGAATTAATAATAAAAGTTTTTAATTATATTTACAAGAAACTGAAAACCATGAAATTTAAATTTATATTTTTGAGTATATTTTTAATGCTTTTCTCTGTCATAAGAGCACAGCATGAGTTCATCACCGTATGGAAGCCCAGTAATATCGGTATTTTCCCTTCATTAAGCTCACCGACTCAAATTTACTTTCCCGGAGTTGGAACAAATTATAAGATATACTGGGAAGAAGTTGGCTATCCTACTCACAACAGTACATTAGACAACGTAACAACATTACTGAGCGCACCTCTTTTAATTGATTTCGGAACCCCTTTGAATCCTGTGCCTGCCGATGCAACCTACACCTTAAAAGTAAGTAATGAAAATGGCAATTTTCATCGGATCTGTTTTTATGCTCCGAATTTTTCCACCCACAGAGATAGTCATAAAATCATCGATGTATCCCAATGGGGAAACATTAGATGGTCCAGTATGGAATATGCCTTTAATTTTTGCACAGAAATGGATGTGACTGCCACAGACCTTCCGATACTTTCTGATCTCACCAATATGGCTTCCATGTTTTCTATGTGTTACAAATTGGTTGGAAATCCCACTTTTGGCAATTGGAATCTGTCGAATGTTACTAATTTATCCGGTACCTTTTATTTTGCTAAAAAATTCAACCAGCCCATAGGAAACTGGGACATTTCTAATGTTATTGATATATCACTCATGTTTATGCATAGTGATCTATTTAATCAGCCCCTAGGAAACTGGGACACTTCCAATGTTACCAATATGCAATCTACTTTTACCGCTGCATTTGCATTCAATCAACCCCTGGCTAACTGGGACACTTCCAAAGTTACCAATATGCAGAGCTTGTTTTTCGACACAGGAGCATTCAATCAGCCTATCGGGAACTGGGATACTTCCAATGTAACAGATATGAGCTATCTGTTTTCAGGCACGGAGATGTTCAACCAACCTATTGCCGGTTGGGACACTTCCAGTGTAACCAATATGCATTATATGTTTAATAAAACGTTTAAATTTAACCAACCGATAGAAAACCTGAATACTTCCAATGTAACAGATATGTCAGGAATGTTTGCAGAAAGCAAACTTTTTAATCTTCCTATAGCAAACTGGGACACTTCACAGGTGACTGATATGAGTCAAATGTTTGCTTTATCTGAAAAATTCAATCAACCTATAGGAAACTGGAACACTTCACAGGTCACTGATATGAGCTATATGTTCTATGATGCCAAACTTTTTAACCAGCCTATCGGAAACTGGAATACTTCAAACGTAACAAATATGCTGTATATGTTTACGGATAATCCCATTTTTAATCAGCCAATTGGAAACTGGGATACGTCTGCTGTAACAGATATGCGCCATGCTTTTAAAAATGCAACCGCTTTCAATCAGGATCTGGGCACCTGGAATTTATACTCGGTTACTCAAATGAATATGATGCTGGATTTTTCAGGATTATCCTGCAATAATTATAATTCTACCCTTCAAGGATGGGCAAGCAGTCCTTTTACTCCCAATAATTTAACTCTGGGCTCATCAGGATTGGTATATTCTACTCCTCAGGCGGCAGCAGCAAGAACTAATTTAACAGGTTTTAAGGGCTGGATGATCACTGATGATACCTACGATGCACAATGCAATGCTCTTGCTACTTCCGAGGTTCATAAAAATGATTTTAAAATATACCCCAATCCGGTAAAAAATACTGTTTTCTTCTCAAAAGAATTACAGAATATTGAAATGTACAGTGCAGACGGAAGGCTTTTAAAAAGGAGTTCAAAAGGAAAAAGTATTGATATCTCAGAATTACCTAGAGGAATCTATATTTTAAAAGCTCAGGAAGTGTCAGGAAGTGAATTATCTAAAAAAATAATTAAGGATTAAGAAAGAATAAAGAGGAAATATCTATTCCTGAAACATCAACTCCAATTATATTTTTCAAGCAAAAAAAATGACCACTGAACAGTGGTCATTATATATTTTAAAAAGTAATGATTATACTTTTTCTACCTGCATATAGCTAAGTTCCATTGGAGTTTTTCTACCGAAGATCAGTACAGAAACTTCAATTTTCTTTTTATCCTCAAGAATTCTCTCAACAGTTCCGTTGAATCCATTGAAAGGTCCGTCTATTACTTTAACGTTTTCACCTACAATGTATGGGATCTCAATATCGCTTGCAAACTCTGAAAGCTCATCCATTCTGCCAAGCATTCTGTTTACTTCAGACTTTCTCATTGGAACAGGATCTCCTCCTTTCGTTAAACTAAGGAAAGATATCACTCCGGGAATGTTCTTAATAGCGTGAGGAATTTCACCCATCAGATCAGCTTCGATCATCAGGTATCCAGGATAGTAAGGCTTTTCTTTAGGAACTTTTTTACCGTTTCTAATCTGAATAACCTTTTCCATAGGAATAACCACCTGAGTAACGTACTGCTCAAACCCTAAGCGTTTGATTTCTGTCTCAATGTAGTTTTTCACTTTATTTTCCTGTCCGCTGATCGCTTTCAGCACATACCATTTCAATTCGCTCATTATGGGAAAATACTTTTTTAGTTGAACACGTTAATTAGCATTCCAATTATGTTGCTGATTGCCTTTGAAAACAATTCATCAACTCCAAAGGTAAATAATGCCAAAATCACTGTAGCTATAGTTACTACAATAGTTGAAGACTGAAGATCAGCCCATTTTGGCCATTCAACTTTATGTCTGAATTCGTTATAAGAACCTTTTAAAAAATCGACAAATGAACTCATAATTAATATTTGCACGGGCACAAGGATTCGAACCCTGATCAACGGTTTTGGAGACCGGTATCCTACCATTGGACGATGCCCGTAGATAAAAAGCTTCCGGAGAGTTTCCTTCCGGAAGCTTTATTTATTTTAAGATGATTAGTCTAAGATTTCAGTAACCTGACCTGAACCAACTGTTCTACCTCCTTCTCTGATCGCAAATCTAAGACCTACGTTAAGAGCGATTGGCTGTAACAATTCTACAGTGATCTCTAAGTTATCACCAGGCATTACCATTTCTACACCTTCTGGTAAGAAGATCTCACCTGTAACGTCAGTAGTTCTTACATAGAACTGAGGACGGTATTTGTTGTGGAATGGAGTGTGACGTCCACCTTCTTCTTTAGAAAGGATATAAACAGAAGCTTTGAATTTTTTGTGTGGTTTCACAGAATCTTTCTTAGCGATAACCATACCTCTCTTGATGTCGGTTTTTTCAATACCTCTCAACAATAGACCTACGTTATCACCAGCTTCACCTCTATCTAGGATTTTTCTGAACATCTCAACTCCTGTAATAGTAGAAGTTAATTTTTCTTCACCCATACCGATGATGTCTACAGGATCACCTGTATTGATAATACCAGCTTCGATTCTACCAGTTGCAACAGTACCTCTACCTGTAATAGAGAATACGTCTTCAATAGGCATCAAGAATGGCTTATCAGTATCTCTTGGTGGTTGCTCGATCCAGTTATCAACAGCATCCATTAATTCTTCAACGCTCTTGAACCACTTATCTTCAGTATCAGGAGTAGCTGCTGTAGCTGCTGTAAGAGCACCTAATGCAGAACCTTGAATTACTGGAGAGTTATCTCCGTCAAAATCGTAAGTAGACAATAAGTCTCTAAGCTCCATTTCAACAAGCTCTAATAACTCAGCATCATCTACCATGTCAACTTTGTTCATGAAAACAACGATTCTAGGTACGTTTACCTGACGGCAAAGTAGGATATGTTCTCTAGTCTGAGGCATAGGACCATCAGTTGCAGCACATACTACGATAGCTCCGTCCATTTGAGCAGCACCAGTTACCATGTTCTTTACATAATCCGCGTGACCTGGACAGTCAACGTGAGCATAGTGTCTTTTTTCAGTTTCGTATTCGATGTGAGCTGTATTGATAGTAATACCTCTTTCTTTTTCTTCTGGAGCAGAGTCAATTGCAGAGAAGT